>Ga0172379_10000799_pt1 | contig 73206 bp, 65 predicted proteins | sample GrowelOW334metaG_FD_119756 | JGI IMG/M metagenome (GOLD analysis project Ga0172379, IMG submission 119756) | Groundwater microbial communities from an aquifer near a municipal landfill in Southern Ontario, Canada - Groundwater well OW334 metaG | ecosystem: Environmental > Aquatic > Deep...
AACCGCATTCCCGATCTTTAATTTATCTTCATGTTTTACTTCGCGGAACGATTCGGCATAACCTTGCTCGTTATCCATATCCCAGCCTAACGCCTTGAAGAAAGGATCGATAAAATCTCTGCGGGTTAATGTCTCGTTATAATCGGAGTTTTTGTAAGAAACATACTGCTCCTCAAAACGTTGAACGAGTTCGGATATTTTTTTATATGCGGTTTCTTTGGTTACCATCTTTTAATTCACTACAAATTATTTTCTTTGCTGGTAAAATTAACATTTTTATATGTCATGCCTACGGCATTCTGTTTTTTGTTTTATTTTGTTTCTACCAAACTTTCATCCCTCCGGGATGAAGAATCATAAATCCCGTTAGGGATTTAATATTGGTAGACCAATAAACAATCGAAACGATTAAAATCCCGTTAGGGATGACATATAATTTCTTTCTTAAAATCTTTCACGGATTAAATTGATAGATAATCTCGCGTCCCAGAACCGAACCTAAAATACCTCCGGTTATAGAACCTAATAATGCGCCAAGAAAATAATAACCTACAGCTTTTTCTAATGGTGAGAGTGGATGTTGATCTGTCATAACTGGCGGGAACTGTTGCTCTTTATATTCGCCGAGTAACCCGCCAATAGCAAGACTGATGGCACCCCCCGTAAAGAATCCGGTTATTACTCCAAGCGGAATATTTCTCCATCTGTTTTTATAACTGACAGTCTTTACTTTATCTATTACTGAAACAGTATTTTTAGTCCTCATCGTTTTAGTTCCAATAAAACTTAATGAATCATGAGTGGTTCTAATAGTTTCAGCACTCAGTTCATCACCACTTTTCAATACAATTGATGCTTTTTGAATCGTATTATTCTCAAAATTTATTTCTTCAATATCTGAAAGCGCAAATTGATAGTTCTTCTTTTCTTCCAATCTCCCAAATGAAAACAACGTATCATTTTCAATTACAGCGCCTTCATTCGCAATAACCAAGCTATCGTTTATCAAAGTAACTTTCGTCTCTTTTGTCTTGAAAGAATTATTAAATTCATCATAGAATTTTTCTTTAGAAGGGGAATCACTTATTCTATAAGTTGAAGAACATCCGACAAATGTTATTAGAAATAGTGCAACCGCAAAACATTTAATAATCGGAGCTACATAACTCCCGTAGGTGTTATCGTTAGTGAGGTTTCTTTTTTGAGCGGTATAACTTAAACAGTGTTCCAAGCAAATATTCCCTAAGCCCTTTTACTTAGTTTAATTGGTGCGTTAAAACTAAAACTTTTTAACTATTTCCGCAAGCAAATAAAAAAAATTTCTTTTCCATTCGCCAAATGACAAATCCCCAAACCGGATGGGACCGGAACTAAAATAGTTACTCATCCCCATTTGCATGGTTGAATGGCTGCATAGTATCCTCGATTAAGTTCTTGTTCTTTTTGACACGATTTACGAACAAGGATTAACGAATAGTGATTTGCGATTTGTTTAAAACTTCTAAAATCAAAAATCGTTAATCTTTGTTCTGAGATCAATCCGCCTGAGGCGGAGGTTGTCGGCTACGCCGCGCTAAGATTGAATGAAAAACATTCATCCATTCATTCCCATTCAGTCATTCATCTTCATTCATTTCCATTACCCTTAGCTCTGCAAGAGCGGCGTATCCTAACACAGGGCAAAGCCCTGTGAATAAAATAAACGGAGTACTATTCAAGCCCTGCAAGGGCGGAATAAACTTGAACCCGAAATTTATTACGCCCCTTCAGGGCTTCACTGTTAATTAGGGTTTCATTTTCATAGGGCTTCGCCCTACGTTGATGTATATCGCCCTTTCAGGGCTATAATATTCTTGGTACTCTCGAAGACTTTCAGTTGTCAATATGAATTTTCATTTATTAATCAGCCCCTCTCCTCTTTCATTTTCTCACATTGACCATTGGCTTATGACCATTGACCTTTTGATCTTTGTCATTTGTCTTTTGTCTTTTGTTATTCGTTATTTGTAATTTGTAGAGACACGCCCTCGACTGCCTCGGGACGTGTCTCTACGTCTGTAATTACTGTGCCGGTGGTGTCGGTTCATCCGGCGGCGGAGTTTCCTCTTCATCATCCTTATGTTTACCGCCAAGGTCTTTTGTTACCCGCGCGGCTTGATATTCTATAACGAAATCGGGATACCCCCTTTTTCATCCGCAGCATTAAATTATCGAGATCAACTTTCAGCACATCATCGGCAGCATCGAACAATTCACTAAGCGAAACGCGCGCGCCCGATTTTCCGGTAAAGCTTGTCTGCTTTGTTGCTGTTGCTGTTTTGAATGCTTGCACCGCCGCGGTAAATTCCGCTATCTCGGTATCATCAACATTATAAACGGCAAGCGCGGTTTTATTTGTTTGAACCAGTTCTAAAACCGTAGCTGCTTTATTTCCCAAATCCGTATCCCCGATTCTTTGCAGATCGGACTTAGTGAATTTAACCAGTAGAGCAAGCTCAGCGTTTTTAGATTTTCTTGCAAATGAAGCAAGCGCCCCTTTTAACGCAAGCAAATTCTCTATAAGATTATTCTCTACCGCATCTCTTGCGGCTACCTTACCCACAGCTACCGTACCGAACTTCTTTTCGGTATCGGTAATTTGTTTGATGAGGGATGCAAACTCCTCCTTCGCCTCCGCTAGCGCTGGCAGTGTATCAACCGCCGTCTGGTTTTTGCTTAAAACAGCTTCTACTGCTTCAAACATCACTAACTTATTTTCCTCGAACCGTTGCATGGTATCACCTTTGTATTAATGATTATATAATTGATTTATTTTTCACTTCACCCCTGCCTTAGGGGCATAAGTAAAACTCTCTTTCCGTTAATCTTATTGGTCAGTCTCCGGATATATTTTAGTCTTAATCTTACTCGTCAGCCTGTGGGTGAATTATTTCCATAATCATTATCTGGACAATTCAGAATCAAATAGTTACTACTCTTTGACGAAAAGTATCCTCAGTTAATTTTTTTTTTTTTGGACACGATTTACGAACAATGATTAACGAATAGCGATTTTTGATTTTTTTTAACTTCTAAAATCAAAAATCGTTAATCTTTGTTCTGAGATTAAAAAAATATTTGTTGCTGGTTTCACCATGCTAAAGCTGTATGGCTTTGGAAAAACATTCATCCATTCATTTCCATTCATCCATTCGGTTACTTGTGCTAACATTTTAATTCCGCCACCCTCTATAACTCCCAAATTAAAGTTGAGAAACCCCTTTCTTCGTTTTTGACCCATTTTGCCCGTTTTTTATCTCCTATCCGTGACTTTGCTCACTTCCGGATTCGCTTTGCGAAACATCAGATTGATTTTGCTCACTTCTCGATCCGCTTTACGAAACTTCAGATTGACTTTGCTCACTTCCAGATTCATTTTGCGCAACTTCAGATTGACTTTGCTCACTTCCAGATTCGTTTTGTGAAACATCAGATTAACTTTGCTCACTTCCAGATTCGTTTTGCACAACTCCAGATTGATTTTGCTCACTTCCAGATTCGTTTTGCGAAACATCAGATTGACTTTGCTCACTTCCAGATTCGTTTTGCACAACTTCAGATTGATTTCGCTCACTTCCAGATTCGCTTTGCGAAACTTCAGATTGACTTTGCTCACTTCCAGATTCGTTTTGCGAGACTCCAGATTGACTTTGCTCACTTCTCGATCCGCTTTGCGAAACACTAGATTGATTTTGTAAGCTTCAAGATTCGTTTTGCACGGCTCTGGATTGCCTTTGCACGATTCCAGATTCGCTTTGCACAACTCTTGTTTTCCGTTGTAGTCCTCTCAGCTGGTATTGCGGAACTCTTGATTGTTAATGTTCGCGCCGCATCATGCAAATCAATCACATAGAAATGGAAATGAACAAATCTCTTTTTGAAAGAGAAACTCCGTTCAAGCAAATGCGTTAGCTATATTTAAATAGTTAGTAAAAATATTCTAAACAAAATGGACGCACTCCTGGTTTAATTCTGAATGAATATAAATTAATCAATTTTCATTGGTCATAAGAAAAAACTGAAAACTGATTACTGAAAACTTTTTCGTTCCGGCTCTGCCGGTCTATGATATTAGTAATGGTAAGGGGTTTGGTAGAAGATGTTATAAGGAAGAATCAATCGCCCTGGCTTATAATAGGAGAACCCCGCTCATCGGAAACAAATTGTTCCGCTAAAATATGATGGGATCTGTTTTACAGGAGAAGAGGAAGCTAACAAGACCATCATCAAAATTGAGTGAATCCCATGAGCTGCTATTTATAAAAAAAAATTAAATCAAAAAACCTCCATTATTTTTCTTAGCGCAAACTAAAAAACGGAATAATAAAAAGCAAGAGCAATTTATATTTCTTAATCTTCAACTTCGTCTTAAAGATTTTGAATATTCTCACAATTGAAAACGAATACTTCCAGCAAAGAGGCTGCTCTATGAAAGTAAATTTTTCACAATCCATATTTTTTGATAGAGCCTTCCGGTTGAGCCGCAAATCATAAACTGGCAGAGCCAGAACCAAATAATTTGGAATGAATAGTATCCCTCTGTTAAATTTTTGTTTTTTTGGACAAGAAATTTTTCAAGGATTTCCACTCTATTTTTTTTAATACTACATCAAAAAAACATTGAATCCCGCCGGGATTCTTTTCGTGTTTTGTGTTTATGTTACCAAGATTCAATCCCGATGGGATTGTGCCGTTCTAAAAAACTTCAAAGAGTTTAGAATTTTTACAATAACCCGCCTCTGGCGGGTTAAATCTTTGTAACCTTAAACGCAACCAAAATGTACATTCCCTTAGGGAATGAATATTTCATCTCACCTAAAAAACAATAAAAGAAGTTAACTAATGTTTTGGCTGGCGGGTTCACCGCGCTAAGACTGAATGAAGAACATTCATCCATTCAACCGTTCTTCCAGTTTTTTGGGACAAATATTCTCGCCATTCTGCGTTGAATATTTTTCCTAACTGTATAAATCCCTGCCGACAGGCAAGGTAAAATAAAACGTACTTCCTTTTTCTTCTTCGCTTTCAACCCAAATTTTTCCGCCATGTTTTTCAACAAACTCTTTGCAGAGCAATAAACCCAAGCCCGAACTGGGTTCACCTTCGGTTCCTTTTCTCCCCACCTTTTCATCTATTTTGAAGAGCTTCTTGATAAAGCTATCAGACATTCCCATGCCCGTATCGGCTATAGAAATTTCTAACATAGTATTGCTTATCGTTTTTGTTTTGATAGTTACTTCCCCTTCTTTTCTTGTGAACTTAACTGCATTTGAGAGAAGATTACCAAGAATACTATTTACCATCCTTCCATCAACAAATACTTTTTGTTCTTCCGGAACTTTATTTATAAGAGTAATTCCCTTTTGTAAAGCTCTTTTCTTTATTTGCTCAATATTTTCGGAAACGATTGTTGACAAGGAAAATTCCTCCGGTGTAAAACTAAATGAACCCCTTTGCAACTGTGCCCAGTCCAATAGATTTTGGAGCAGCTTATAAAGATTCTGTGCCGAATGATTTATCTCACCGATTAACTTTGCTAATTCTTCAGCTGTAAATTCTCCTATATTTTCAAGCATCATTTCTGTCATACCCAAAAATCCCTGGAAAGGACTCCTTAAATCATGCGCAATTATTGAAAAGAATTTATCTTTTGTTGCGTTCAGTTCTTGAAGTTGGTTGTTTTGCTGTTGGATAATTAATTCCGCTTCTTTGCGTTCGGTAATGTCATGCGCCGTCCCGCGAAGTCCAACAATTTGACCTTTATCATCGTACTTCACTTCACCATGGGCGGTAACCCAGCGAGTTGTTCCGTCGTTCGTTGGGGCAAGTTCCAGATCGAGTTGATACTCTTCACCCGTTTGCATACTCTTCTTTACCGCGGCATCAAGTAATGCGATACTTTCAGGCGTATACATCTTTAAATGTTCCTCGTACTTGGGGGGGCTTTGTTTCGGATCGAAACCGTAGATATGGTAATACTCTTCCGACCAGCTAATAGTGTCGGTCTTTGCATCCCATTCCCAACTGCCAAGCCGTCCGACACGTTGCGCTTCCTGGAGGATTGATTTGCTTTTCAGTAACTCTTCTTCTGCACGTTTGCGCATGGTGATGTCTCGATGAAAACCGAGGAAATACTTCTCTCCTCCGATAATCACCACGTTTGCCGATACTTCAAGGGGGATCGTTTTACCATTCTTGCAATAATGTTCAACCTCAAAAGTTATCGACTCTCCCGCCAATAACCGTTCAATCCGTTCTTGGTTAAGTCGGGCACTTTCAGGAGTATCAAGATCTTTTAAATTCTTATTCATCAACTCTTCTTTGGTGTATCCGTGCATTCTGGCGAAAGACTCGTTCAACGCTACAATGGAGCCGGTGCTGGTTAATTGAAAGATCCCGTCTTTTGCAGTTTCAAATAATACTCTAAACTTTTCCTCACTCTCGCGTAACGCTTCATCGCTCAATTTACGCTCGATGGCTTCATTCTTAAGAACTTTGTTTTGTAAAACTAGCCTTATTGAGAGAGTGAGAAATAATAGAAATGCGATAACTATTAGTACGCTTCCCCTCAGTACATGGAGAATTATTGAACTCTTCCAACTATCTGCATCGTAATCCAATCCGAATGCTGCTATTCTTTCCCCGGTTATTTCATCCCTTATTGGAACAAGTACACTTACCCACGTTCCCCATCTGTCGGTAATAGGAGGAGTAATTAATTCTTCTTTACTCTCAAAAAGTTTTATATAATTCGTATCAGCTTCTGGATATTCTTGTCCGGGTGGGGAGTAGTCTTTAGAGTCTTCCGGCTCGGAATCTGCCATAAAATAAATCTTATTTTCTCTTTTCGTGAATAAGTAGGCAAAGCGTACATCAGTGAGAGTGGCTTTTATATTGATCAGTTTTCTTTTTATTTTTTGATAGTCTTCTGTGTTTGCATCTTCCGGCGTTCCGGAAAGATGCTTCAAGCTTTCCCCATTTAATGCACTTGCTGCAATCTTCGCTGCCTTTATTGCTTCTTCCGAACTTTGCCTTACAACGTGATTCCATGTATAGCGTATTGCCACAGCTCCTGAAATCACAATGAGCATAAATATAAACATCACAACCAGGGATGATTTTTTGGCTAAAAAATCTTTACTCATCTTAACAATTTCCTTTTTAAAAGTTCTGAACACAACTTTAATTATGGATTAGTCTGGCACGTATTCTCTGTTCCCTTTAGTTTTGTTAAATCGAATGAAATATGAATCAGCGAAGAATCTTTTTAGAAGTTTTTGAGTGAGGGGTTGAGTATTTCTTAAACAGCTTAGCAAGTAGTTTTCTCTTTTTAGCTATTTTACTTTATTTAATAGACACTGCAAAAGTAAAATTATTTATTCATATTCCAAATAGGAAAGAACCAATTTTCATCAACTTTTTTCTTGCTCTGTTTTTATTTTCCTCTGCTTGCTTTTTTAACTGACAGGGTAGCGCTATAAGCCATCCCCTTCAATCATTCGCATTTGTAAAGGCAACACTCTGTTTTGATTCTTAGATGAATGAATTGCTAGGAAGTGCATGCGAGATTGAGAGAATCACCCGGAGATTTTCCTCATCTTGTCCCCTCCACTGCCAGCTTCAAGTTTACTAAAATCATCAAGTAACTCCTCCCCAAAAGATGTAGTTCCTTTTTCATCCCTTTGACCGATTGAATAAACATGATTATCTGCATATCATAGCATGTAATTTTAGATATTAAAAGACGTTACGACATGGAAAAAATAATCTTAGAACATTTCCAAAATAAAAAGCAGGAAGCAGAAATTATTCCTAAAAGTGTTTCTGTAATTATTTCTAATACGGTAGTTGATAAATTCTTTTTAGAAGTCTACTCACTTACAATTTTTACAGCACGCTTCTTTAGGGAAGTAGTTAAACCGCCTTATGAATTTAACGAATTGATGAAGCAGTCTTTTCTTATCGGGTACAAGTCTCTTTCTTTGGTAGCTGTTACAAGCTTTATTATCGGGCTTGTGCTTACTGTTCAGTCTAGACCGACGCTTGCAAAGTTTGGAGCAGAATCGTTATTGCCGGTGATGGTAGCAATCTCAATAATACGGGAAATAGGTCCGGTTATAACTGCATTAATATTTGCAGGAAAAGTTGGATCGGGAATTGGAGCAGAACTTGCCTCAATGAATGTTACCGAACAAATTGATGCAATGCAAGTATCGCACACGAACCCATTTAAATATCTTGTTGTTACAAGAGTTCTCTCCGCCACAATAATGCTGCCGGTATTGGTAGTCTTTTCCGATGCCGTTGGTTTATTCGGATCATATATTGCCGTTAACCTGAAAGGGAATGTAAGTTATTATTTATTTTTTTCACAAATATTTCAAAGCCTCGAATTTAAAGATCTCTTCCCGGCTCTCATCAAAACTTTTTTCTTCGGATTCGCAATCGGGCTTATAGGATGTTACAAAGGGTATAATTCAAATAAGGGAACGGAAGGTGTTGGTAAAGCAGCAAACTCAGCAGTCGTCTTCGCATCATTGATGGTTTTTATCATTGATATGATAGCCGTACAAATTACAAGTTTGATCCAGAATTAAACTGAGCAATTAAAAGAATGACAACTGAAACATCCACCATAGAAACAAAAGACGATACCAAGCAGACCGGGCTTGTTGTAGTTGAGATGCAACATTTGAAGAAATCTTTCGGAGATAAGGAAGTGTTGCTCGATATTAATTTGGTAATGAACAAAGGAGAAAACCTCGTCATCCTTGGAAAATCGGGAACCGGAAAATCCGTACTAATAAAATGTATCGTTGGTTTGATGGAAATTGATGATGGAAAACTCTTATTATTTGGGCAAGATATTTCTGAACTCAAGGCTAAAGAGTTAACTGAACTACACAGAAAGATTGGTTTTCTTTTTCAAAGCGGCGCTCTTTACGATTCGATGACGGTGCGAGAGAATCTCGAATTCCCGTTAAGAAGACAAGTGACTAAAGTCTCTAAAAAAGAAATGGATGAACTTGTAAAAGAAGCGTTGGAGAATGTTGGACTCTCCGACACTATTGATATGACACCTTCAGAGCTTTCCGGAGGTATGCGTAAAAGATTGGGTCTGGCACGAACGTTAATCTTAAAACCTGAAATAATGCTGTATGATGAACCGTCTACCGGGCTTGATCCAATAACGTCAAAAGAAATAAGCAACCTCATCCTGGAAGTCCAAAAGAACTATCATACTTCTTCTATCATAATTACACACGATAGAGAATGCGCTAAACTAACAGCAAACCGGGTAATCGTAATTAAAGACGGAGTATGCGCAGCAGAAGGTTCTTACGCTGAGCTTGAAAAATCAGACGACCCTTGGGTACGGTCATTTTTTGAATAAGAAAAATTAGACAAACTATTTGAGCAGATAAAATGAAACAGAACACAACGAATAAAATCAGACTGGGAATATTTGTTTCCTTTGGAATAGCAATACTTATTGTAGCTATATATTTTATTGGTGAAAGGCAGCAATTATTTAGAAGTACTTTTCATATAAGCGGAGTATTTAGAGATGTTGCCGGGCTTCAAGCCGGAAGTAACGTTCGATTCTCCGGAATAACGGTAGGGAATATAGAAAATATTGACATCGTAAGTGATACTTCCGTGAGAGTAGAAATAGTTGTTGATGAAAGCACCCGAAAGTTTATTAAAAAGGATGCGATTGCAAGTATTGGCTCCGAAGGACTAATGGGAAATAAAATTTTAATTATTAATCCGGGACCTGGGAAAGAGAAGGAAATTCAAAACAACGATATTATTAAAACAGCTCAACCCATTAATCTGGATGAAGTTCTCCTCTCCCTAAAAACAACTATTGATAATACCTCTCAAATCACAAAAGATCTTTCGATGATCACCACCGACATTCAAACCGGAAAAGGAACAATAGGAAGATTATTGATGGATCAATCGTTAGCTAAAAATTTCGATTCTGCGATCGTTAATCTAAAAGAAGGTTCGGCAGGATTAAAAAATCTTATGGATGACGCGAAGATCAGTTTCGATCAAAACTGGGATTCTACTTTTGTCAATTTAAGAGAAAGCTCCGCCGGGTTGAAAATACTTTTGGAGAAAGCAAGGAAGAGCTGGCTGTTGTGGGGTTTTTAAAATCTTGAAATTGAAAATCCTACTTCATTAGCAATTGCTTTTAGTAAGCGTAAGAATTTCATTAATTGATGCGTCCGGGGATGTAGTTCCTTTTTCATCCCTTTGGTCTATTGTTATCCCTCTCTACTATTCACAATTTAATCTATGGATAAATACTATTATTAACGACCGGAATCTTAACACAACCACTACCAGTATTTCGGTGGTTAACAAATAATTTAATAAGGAGAAAACATGAAAAAGATACTCATCGGTATTCTTGGCATAATATTCTTTGTTCTTATCAACGGCTGTTCGCGTAATACAGACCCTCAGTTTCGCATTACGAACAAACAGTCGGAAAAAGTAAATGTAAAAATACAAACAGCGACAGGTAGTAACTTAACTATCAACGATATTAAACCTGGACAAACTACATCATATCAAACAGCCGCTATTGGCAATATTACTGCGACGGCAGTTATTCAGAATGAATCAATATCATTCCTTGCCGCAAAAAATACTAATTATACTATTATTATAAGTACGGGTAGACCACCATCACTACGCGTCGATCAATAACGGTGTTAAGGTAATAAGAATAAGCTGGCGTTACATAGGCGTTTGGGAGACGCCAATTATTCTTTACTTAAAGAATGCTACTAATTTTATTCTTCTCATCCTCGTAACATCAAATGGTTCTCTAAACCAAAAGGTGTAGTCCCTTTTTCATCCCTTCGCTCGATTTACACGCACGCAACATCTATTTAACTTGGCAACAAGTAAATAACGAAAACTAACTTAACAAAGGAATTATTTTATCATGAACAAAATGAATACTAAAACAAAAGCTCCAACAACTAGTTTAAGCAGGTGGACACAATTTCTCAAAACGTTCCTCTTAATTACTATTATGTTACCTACTATAGCTATGTCCCAATCATCACCCGCTTCTGTCAATCTTGGTACAGCCGGTGATTTTGTGATCCTAGCAAAAACAGGAATCTCAGTTACGGGTACTACACAAATTACTGGAGATCTTGGGATTAGTCCCGCTGCGGCGAGTTTCATAACTGGATTCGGGTTAATTGCAGATCCCTCGAATACTTTTTCAACATCATCTTTAGTCACCGGAAAGATTTATGCTGCTGACTATACCGACCCAACCCCAACTAAGATGACTACGGCTATAGGTGATATGGAAACCGCTTACACTAACGCCGCCGGGCGGGTATCTCCCGATTTTTCTGAACTGTATACCGGAGATCTTACCGGAAAGACCCTAATCCCTGGTCTCTATAAGTGGAGTACCGCGGTTGTGGTTTCTGCTGGTGGCGTTACTATCTCCGGAAGTGCAACTGATGTATGGATATTTCAAATAGCACAGAATCTAGAATTAGCCAATGGTGCCATTGTAACTCTTAGCGGCGGTGCGCTGGCTTCCAACATATTCTGGCAGGTCGCCGGGCAAGTTACTCTTGGAACGACGGCTGCCATGAAGGGAATTATCTTGTGTCAAACGGCAGTTGCAATGAATACCGGTGCAACACTGACTGGCAGAGCTCTGGCACAGACCGCAGTAACATTAGATGCGAATGCCGTTGTAAATCCGTTGGTTACCTCTGTTAAAAATGAGTTAGCTCCTAAAGCTTTCGCACTCTTACAGAATTATCCTAATCCTTTTAATCCTTCCACAAGGATTCAATATAGTCTTGAGAAGACCGCTCAAGTTTCGCTTAAAGTTTATAATGTACTTGGTCTTGAGGTTGCAACTCTTGTAAACAGCCGTCAGGATGCAGGTAGTTACAATGTCCCGTTCAGTGCAAACAACGGATCACTCAATCTCTCAAGCGGTGTTTACTTCTACCGTTTGGAAACCGGGTCTTTCGTCTCGACAAAGAAAATGATCCTAATGAAGTAGCCCCGGGTAATGTCTCTATTTGTTTCAACAAAATTTATTTGAAGAAACAAAACTAGTGTCTTTCATTTTTGCGAATCCTATCGGACGTATTTATGAAAACATAAAATAGTGAAAACGTTTTACAACAACCCACACGCTTTCTCAGAATGATAGCATAGGGTGTAGTTCGATACCGTTCTTTGAAGAAAAAAATACTCAAAAGAGAATTGTAATTCGTTCAGATATTCTTCTGCCGCTGCAAGCCAATCAATAATTGGAAAAAGGGAAGAAGAATAGATTGTCACTGATTCTCTCTCTTATGGAGTTCGAAAAAAAAGTGATAAAGGAAAGTAAATGTTTAAGCTACAACCAATTTCGTTAAGAAATAACCGCTTCACTTCAAGGTTGTCTAATCCAAATGGTGTAGTTCCTTTTTCATCCTTTAGACCGATTTACATAGGCATTCTATCTATGTAAGTTGGTATCAAGTAAATACCAAAACTAATTTATCAAAGGAGATAATTTATTATGAACAAAATGAAAAATAATTTTAAAATGTGGTTAATTCCACTGTTGCTGATCATGGTTATGGTTGGCTGCGATGAAAGAGTCGGATTGACTTCTCCACCGGACTTAACAAAACCAACAGTGAGTTCAACAAATCCTGTTGATCTCTCAACCGGTGTAGCGTTCAATAATAAAATCACCGCAACTTTTAGTGAAGTGATGGATTCTGCAACGATTACCACTGCAACATTTACCCTGATGCAAGGATCATCATTTGTATCCGGAGCTGTATCTTATATAGGTACAACGGCAACATTTGCCCCGTCAAGTTTTCTATCACCAAACACTCTCTACATCGCCACGATAACAACCATGGCTAAAAATCTTGTAGGCAGCGGATTGGCGAACAATTATGTTTGGAGCTTTACGACGGGTGCAGCTGCAACGGTTACTCCACCAACAGTAAGTTCGACAGCTCCCAATAATGCCGACACAGGAGTGCCTATCAATCAGAAAATTGCCGCATCTTTCAGTGTGGCTATGGATGCTTCAACGATTACAGCAGCAACATTTACCTTGCTGCAAGGGATAACGCCGGTCCCAGGATTTGTCTCCTACTCTGGCATAACTGCAATTTTTGCACCTTCAAGTAATCTTACACCAAACACTGCATATACTGCCATGATAACAACCGGAGCTAAGGATCTTGCAGGTATTGCTCTTGTTAACAATTATGTATGGAGTTTTACAACAGGTGCAGGAGTGATCATCACTCCACCGACAGTACTTTCAACAATTCCTGCTAATGGTGATTTAGGGGTGGCTTTGAACCAGAAAATAGCCGCAAATTTTAGTACAACAATGGATGCTTCAACGATTACAGCATCAACATTTACTTTAAAACAAGGGACAACACCGGTTTCAGGATTTGTCTCATACTCAGGCTCAACCGCAATTTTTGCACCGTCAGCCAATCTTTCGCCAAACACACTCTATACAGCCACGATTACAACTGGGGCTAAGGATTTGGCAGGTAATGCTTTGGCAAGCAACTATGGATGGACATTTACAACGGGTGCAGCGGTAATCGTCACTCCACCAACCGTAACTCTTACAGAACCCGTGAATCTTGCAACGGGTGTAGCGTTGAACCAGAACATCACCGCAACTTTTAGTACGATAATGGATGCTTCAACGATTACAACGGCGACATTTACCTTAATGCAGGGTACAACATTTGTATCCGGGACTTTAAGCTATGTTGGTAAGATAGCAACTTATAATCCATCGACTAATCTTGCCCCACTTACTACTTATACGGCCACGGTTACAACCGGGGCTAAAGACCTGGCAGGCAACGCTCTTGCAACCAATTATGTGTGGAGCTTTACAACAGGCGCCGGAGTACTTGTTATTCCACCGACCGTACTTTCTACAGCTCCTGCTAATGGTGATATAGGTGTGGCTTTGAATCAGAAAATAGCCGCAAATTTTAGTACACCAATGGATGCTTCAACAATTACTGCCTCAACATTTATCTTGATGCAAGGTACAACACCGGTTTCAGGATTTGTCTCATACTCAGGCTCAACCGCAATTTTTGCACCTTCAGCTAATCTCTCGCCAAATACACTCTATACTGCCACGGTTACAACTGGGGCTATGGATTTGGCAAGTAATGCTTTGGCAAGTGACTATGTATGGACCTTTACAACTGGTAGTGCAGTCGTCATCATTCCACCAACCGTAACTCTTACAGACCCTCTAGATCTTGCAACGGGTGTAGCGTTGAACCAGAACATCACCGCAACTTTTAGTACGATAATGGATGCTTCAACGATTACAACGGCGACATTTACCTTAATGCAGGGTACAACATTTGTATCTGGAACTTTAAGCTATGCCGGTAAGATAGCAACTTATAATCCATCAACTAATCTTGCACCACTTACTACTTATACTGCCACAATTACAACCGGGGCTAAAGACCTGGCAGGTAATTCTATGGCAAGCAATTATGTATGGACATTTACAACCGGCGCGGGAGTGGTCGTCACTCTACCAACGGTACTTTTTACAGACCCTCTTCCAGGGGCTATAGGTGTGGTTTTGAACAAACAAATCAGCGCAACTTTTAGTTGGGCTATGGATGCTTCAACTATTAGCACGTCAACATTTACTTTAATGCAAGGTTCAACTCCAATTCAAGGATTTGTTTCCTACTCCGGTACAAAAGCGACTTTTGCACCGACAACTAATCTTGCACCGCTTACTACCTATACAGCCACGATTACAACCGGGGCTAAAGACCTGGCAGGTAATGCTCTTGCAAGTAATTATGTCTGGACATTTACTACAGAGGCTGCAGTTGTTATTGTTCCACCAACAGTAACTCTCACAGATCCTCTTAATCTTGCAACAGGTGTGGCTTTAAACAAACAAATCACAGCAACGTTTAGCAAGACGATGGATGCTTCAACTATTAGCACATCAACATTTACCTTAATGCAAGGTTCAACGCCAGTTCAAGGCTTTGTCTCTTACTCCGGCACGAAGGCAACATTTGCACCGGTAAGCAACCTCACGGCGAATACAACCTATACAGCCACGATTACTACCGGAGCTAAGGATACTGCAGGTATTGCTCTGGCAAGCAACCATGTATGGACCTTCACAACCGTTATCCCATATACAGTAACGTTACAGTCTAATCCACTGTTGGGTGGTACTTTAGGTGGGGTCGGATTTATAAGTGGAATCGGCACATTTAATGCGGGCTCTTCCGTAACTGTAACTGCAAGTGCAAATGCCGGATATACATTTAATACCTGGACAGAAAATGGAAATGTAGTATCGATACTTCCGGATTATCAGTTCACTATAAGCAGCAATAGAACATTAGTTGCAAACTTTACTCTTACAACAGGGTATAAAGTAGTATTAGAATCAAATCCAGTAGGTGCCGGAAATTTATACGGAGCCGGTACATTTAATCTTGGCGATGTAGTAACGGTAAGTACATCATCAAAATCTGGATACCAATTTGTTAACTTGACAGAGAAAGCAACCGGAAATATTGTATCGACAAATGCTAGTATGACGTTTACCATAACCGGAGACACAACTATAGTTGCCAACTTTGTCTTAGGTATGGCAGGAATAGATCTTGGGTCTGCTGGTGATTTTGCTATTCTAGCTGGTTCTGGTGTCTCTAACACTGGTCCAACTACCGTTTATGGTGATGTTGGAGCATTTCCTACAGCCACTATTAATGGATTCCCTCCGGGAGTTGTAGTTGGAACGCTTTATACAGCGGCTGATCCTTTAGTAGGTACTGCAAAAGGCGCTTTGACTACCGCTTATAACGAAGCTCAAGGAAGATCATTAAATGCAATCTCATTGCCAGGGCAAATTGGCGGATTGACCCTTACCCCTGGTCTCTATGTGAACGGATCATCAAGTGGTATTTCAGGAACGGGACCACAAGGGATTTTAACTCTTGACGCTAAAGGCGATGTGAATGCTGTCTGGGTTTTCAAAATGAGCTCAACGTTAATCACCGATGCTGGAACCAGTGTAGTTCTTGCCGGTGGCGCACAATGGCAAAACATCTATTGGTCGGTCGGCACTTCAGCAACACTTGGTACGACCTCTATCTTTTATGGAAATATTCTTGCTGATCAATCAATAACACTTACTACCGGTGCAACATTGCGCGGTAGAGCGTTGACAAGGATTGCAGCAGTTACATTGGACGCTAATACTGTAGATAAGCGGCCATAAGGCTTAAGGGTGAGGAGATTTAATTTGAACTCCTCACCTTTCTTTTTCAAAATGAGCTTACTGAAGAACTTGAACGTTTTGGAGAAGAGATCGGAAATAAAGTTAATAACATTGAGTAAACAGAAATTCAAAAAAAATAAAGGAAACATGAAATGAAAAATTTTTTAATCACGCTTGCATTGATGTTACTTGTTAACATTGGTGTATCTCAAGCACAAACAGTAACCGATAGCTGGGCGTTCGGCTTCGGGTTAAGCTATCCCAGATATTATTCAGTAAACGTAGACGCTTTAAATACTGATTACGGCGCATATCTTTCCATCCAACGAAATTTTTCTGAACATGTTGGATTAAGATTGAAAGGTGGGTATTCTCACCTTGCAGGACAGTGGACTGACGCATCCCTTAACCAAATTAAGGAAACTACAAACCTTATAACAGGCGATCTTGATATGCTCTATTATCTTGTTCCCTGTGCACCGGTTTCACCATATCTGTTTGCCGGAATTGGCGGCAGTTATAAATCGATAACTAACAATCAAACAGCTCTTGCGGATAATTACAAGTATGGATCGGAATTAAATGCCGGTCTTGGCGCTGAATTTAAATTTAATCCTAGCTGGAGTTTTGTTGCTGAGTTCGGTTATCACCTTACAGGCAATTCAGAACTCGACGGTTCTATTATCCCGGATGTCTCGAAAGAAGTGAATGGGCATGATTCTTACATGACGTTGAGCGCGGGCCTCAATTACTTCTTTAGTAAAGGTAAACCATCACCGCAATGTGAGCCTTGCCAGGGAATGACAATGGAAATGAAGGACATGACGGACTATGGCAAAATTGAAGATATGATCAAGAAGCATATCCCTAAAGAAGTTATTAAAGAAGTTGCAGTTGATAGATATATCGCAGCAATTTCAGAAGATAGATTGGTGCTGGTTGGTGTAAACTTCGCGTTTGATAAATCGGACCTTTTACCTGAATCTTATCCTGTACTTGATAAAGCAGTAGTTTTATTGAATGAAAGATTCAAAGCAAATGTAGAGATTCAAGGATACACAGATTATATCGGCACTGATGAATACAACCAGGAACTTTCAGTGCAAAGAGCAGTAACAGTAAAAGATTACCTTGTATCTAAAGGGATAGCTGAAAGCAGACTTACAACTGTCGGTTTTGGAAAAGGAAATCCGGTTGCAAATAATGATACCGAAGAAGGCAGAACAATGAATAGAAGAATCGTCTTCAAAATTGTTAGGTAACTAATTTTATTAAACCAATGAATTAAGTCCCTGCAACTTAAAATTGCAGGGACTTTCGTGGGAACTAAAGATCAACATGGATAAGGGTACAATTATTTTAAAAGAAAGGTTCTTATGAAGATCCGAGAATATATTTATCTCACTTCTTTATTTACATCACTATTCTTCATAACAAGCTGCAAGGATAGTACGAATAATACTCAAGCCGGAGACAATGTTACGGTCTCATTAGCAATGGATCAAGGACTAAATAAAGTTGCAAGTGATCCAATTGTTCTTGACACAGTAAAAATTTTGTTGAAGGACATTAAATTCCGACAGGCTACGGGAGATTCATCAAATGTAAAAGTCGGTCCTATGGTAGTTCATTTAAATTTGAACGGAACGCCAACAGAATTTGCCGCCGGTATTGTAATAGCGGGAAATTATGATAAGATCAAATTCCGGTTGCATAAACCAGAAGCTGGTGATATAATTTCTGATCCGGAATTTATCGCCGGTTCAAGCGGTGAGTTAAGATATTCCGTCATCGTTAAAGGAACATACAATGGCGTACCGTTTATTTACAAGTCAACAAAAACGGCAACTCAAGAAGTAAATTTGAAAAACTATGTAAACTTAACTGCCGAAGTGAAGACAAATGTTACGCTTTCGGTTGATGTTAATTCTTGGTTTTATAAAGATACCGTTGTTCTTGATCCCAATAACATCGACAACCAGAATGATATTGACAACAACATAAAAGATTCATTTAAAAAGGCATTCCGCGACGCGAATAAAGACGGTATCGCTGATTAATTATTTAATGAGGCTTGACACGTCAAGTCTCAAATTTAAGAGTAATGGGATTTTGTTTTAACCCGAAGAGACCGGTTGAGACAATCTAAATTCAAAATAATTTATTTTATCTACCCATTACTTATCACTAAGTCTCTAAGGAGAAATCAAAATGCGAAAAATATATTTAACAATTTTACTAACTGGAATTTTTCTTGCTCTCGGAGCGCCTCTTAAAGCGCAAGTTAGTTTGAGCCTGAATTTTAACATTGGCAGCCAACCTGTTTGGGGACCAGTGGGATATGACGAAGTGCAATATTACTATCTGCCTGATATAGACACTTACTACTATGTTCCCCAACATCGTTTTTACTTTTATAACGGAAGAAGCTGGATTTATAGCTCATCATTACCACCGCGTTATGCAAATTATAACTTATACAATGGTTACAAAGTAGTAGTGAATGAGCGTGAACCATGGCGGCATCACAAAATCTACCATGAAAAATATGCATCATTTAAAGGTCGTCACGATCAGCAACCAATACGAGATAGCCGGGATTCAAAATATTTTGTAAATAAAAATCACCCGGAACATAATAATTGGGTCAAGCAGCAAAAGCAAAATAATGGAAAAGATAGAGGGGAAAACCGCGGTAATAAAAGTGACAACAAGAAAAATGGCGGACAAGGGAAACATAAAAAATAAACTTTAAGCATAACGATTATTAAGATCACGCTTAAAGTTTTTAAAGAGATAACAAAATAACTTAAAGGAAGTACAAATGGATAAGCTTAATATTAAAGGTAACTGGAACGAACTTGCCGGCAAACTTAAACAAAAATTTGCCGAACTGACCGACGATGATTTACTCTTCAAAGAGGGGAAAGAAGAAGAACTGTTGGGAAGGCTTCAGCAGAAACTTGGGAAAACCAAAGAACAAATACACGATCTGATCGCGAAGTTGTAACAAATTAAATTTTCAAAGGTTAACGGTTCGTCTATCAAATTAATCGTTAACCTATGTTCTTGTTTAAAACTGTGTAAAAAGGTGTTGAGAGAACTTCCGCAAAAATGAACAAATTATAAAGTAGGTATACGTTTTCTACAAAAAACAAATTGTACTCCACCAAAAGGATTAGTTCCTTTTTCATCCTCTCGCCCGATTGATAGAATTGTCCACTTCATATAGCTTGAAGTGTGTTCATAAAAAGTTAAGTACTAAATAAATATAGGAGAATCTGAAAATGAAAAATTTTATTTTACAATTATTAAGAGGAGTTATGTCATGAAAAAAAGTATTTTATTCGCGATGGTTTTAGGAATGATGATAATCTTCATAAAACCAATCGCAGCTCAAGATCGTGGATTTGGATTGGGGCTTGTTTTGGGTGAACCAACGGGGTTAAGTGCAAAACTCTGGACGTCAAAAGTAAATGCTTTTGATTTCGGTCTTGGTGTTGGCCTGGGCGGAGATCGTATTTCATATAATGGCAACTACGATAACGGCGGACGCGTCCATTTTCACATGGATTATCTCTGGCACTCATTCAATGCGATAAGTTCTACCGAAAGATTTCCTCTCTATTACGGAATCGGAGGTCGGTTCAATACCGGTGGAAATTATGACGCATCATTCGGCATTAGAGGTGTTTTTGGGATAGTATGGTTTCCCCGTGCGACTCCTATTGATGTCTTTCTTGAGTTAGTGCCGGTTTTTCAACTAACCCCTTCTACCGGATTTGGAATTGATGCCGGACTGGGAATAAGATATTTCTTTCAATAAGAAAAAATAATTGTGCATAGTTTATTATTTATTAAAAAAGGATTCTAAAATGAAACTACTTACATTCGTAACGTTACTGATTCTGGGGTTTACCCAGTTTAATCTGGCGCAAAAATTAGATGAACAAAATATGGATATGCCAAGGGCAAATGCCATGTCTAATGTTTGGGCAATTACCGGTGACGCCGGTATTACAATAGGGTTTACTGATTATAAAGATATTAAAATGAATTATATTGCTAAAGGTGCGCTGGAATACTTTATGGCTTCAACAGGGGCAGGAAATGTTGGATTTAGACTTTTCGGCCAAGCGGGATATCTTTCCGGTACAGGAGCTCAATCAATTTGGGGAAATCCAACAAATACATTTTCTACATACATGCAAACTTTAGGCGGGCAAGCACTTTACACAGTCGCTCTTGGTGACGCGATTTACCCCTGGGTGGCTGTCGGTGCTGGCAACCTTTGGTTTTCGCCAAAAGACGGCAATGGAAATAAATTACCTGGTTACGGTGTCGGAAATTACAATACAAGTATGTTAGCCTATGTTGGCGATGCCGGCATACGTATGATGGTATCAAAAGGGGTAAGTATTAATCTTACTGGTGGAGTAATTATAGGGACAAGGGATCTTTTGGATGGTGCAAAATCCGGGCCTAACAATGATATGTTGTATACGCTTACTGCCGGATTATCTTATTACTTTGGAAGAGACCAAGATTCCGATCGTGATGGTGTTCCTGATAACGAGGACGCATGTCCCGGGACTCCCATAGGGGTCGCAGTTAATGAGTTCGGCTGTCCGATTGATACTGATAGTGACGGCGTTCCCGATTATCTCGATAAATGCCCTGGCACACCTTCCGGAGTTGCAGTAGGTGCAACGGGTTGTCCACTTGATACCGATGGTGACGGAGTCCCTGATTATCTTGATAAATGCACAAACACACCTGCCGGCGCTAAAGTAGATGCAAACGGCTGTCCGCTTGATTCCGACGGTGACGGTGTTCCTGATTATCTTGATAAATGTGCTAACACTCCTAGCGGAGCTAAAGTAGATGCGAGCGGTTGTCCGCTTGATTCCGATGGTGATGGAGTTGCAGACTATCTCGATAAATGTCCTAACACACCAAAAGGAACTCAGGTAAATGCTGAAGGATGCCCTATAAAGAAAGAGAAAGAAACTGTAGTTATTATGCAGCCGGGAGAAGTAGAAACTTTAGTTCTTAGCGGCGACACAAATTTTGAATTTAATAAATCCAAACTTCTACCTAATGCGTACACCGCTCTAGAAGGGATCGTAAAAACGATGAAAGAACATCCAAAATACAAATGGGAAATTGGCGGATATACTGATGGAATCGGTTCGGTTAGTTATAATAAAAAACTTTCAAAACAAAGAGCTCAGGCAATAGTAGACTACTTGGTAAGAAAAGGTGTTAAAAGGAATAATCTAACCATCGTTGGATATGGTAAAGATAATCCAATTGCCACTAATGAAACGCTTGAAGGAAGATCTATGAATAGAAGAGTTGAGATAAAATTACTCTCAAAAGGTATAAAATAGTTTTAGGGGAATAAAAATTAATGAGAGAAGCGGTTTAGTTAAAGCCGCTTCTCTTTGTTATTAAAGATATTAAAACAAATAAATGTTCTAAATGAGTTTTGGAGAAACAAAGTGAAAAAAATAAAAGTTCTATTTATAATTTCAACATTAGCCGTGTCAATTTTTATCTATGGCTGTGGTGCAAGCAATGCCGTTAAAGGTGGCGTTATAGGCGGAGCGAGCGGTGGTGTGGTCGGCGGAGTAATTGGTCATTATGCCGGGAACACTGCTCTCGGTGCGATATTAGGTGCGGCTGTTGGTGGAACCGCAGGAGTTTTAATTGGAAATCATATGGATAAGCAAGCCGCGGAAATGAAAAATGATATTTCGGGAGCAACAGTAGAAAGAGTTGGTGAAGGGATAAAACTTACTTTTGATTCAGGAATTTTATTTGCCACTAATTCCTCTACACTTGAATCTCAAGCTAAAACGAATATCCAAAAATTTGCTGCAATACTAAACAAATATCCGGATACCAATATCCTTGTTACCGGCTATACGGATTCTGATGGCACAGAGGAGTACAACCAAACCTTATCCGAAAAACGAGCCAAATCAGTTGCGGATTATGCCCAAATGCAAGGAGTTTCTTCTTCGAGATTTTCGGTTGTCGGATTCGGTGAAACAAATCCTGTAGCGTCAAATGATTCAGTAGATGGAAAACGGATGAATAGAAGAGTTGAAATAGCTGTTTTTGCAAATGAAAAACTTAAAAATGCTGCAGAAAATGGTAAATTTAATTAAATTCAATATGACGAAAATTATAATTTTCTGGGAATGTTAAAGCCTGTTGAATTTTAGCATCGCGGGATGAAGGACGCAAAAGGTTTAGCACCAGAAGCTAATTAAAAATGATAAATATTGAGCTAATGCTTTTTCTTAAAGGAATAATTATCGGTTTTGCGATGGCCGTCCCGATTGGACCTATCGGAATAATGTGTATTCGTAAAACACTTACTGAAGGACGTATGCACGGTCTGATAATCGGTCTTGGAGCGGCAACCGCAGATTTGCTTTACGGCTCTGTTGCAGCCTTTGGACTTACGGTCATCTCGAATACACTTCTTACTCAACGGATTTGGATCCGGCTTATCGGAGGAGCGTTACTTCTCTTCCTTGGAGTACGAACCTTTCTGGCACATCCGCCCGATCCTAAATTTCAAATTCAAAACGCTGGACAGCTTAGATCATATTTTACAACTGTTTTTCTCACCCTTACAAATCCATTAACTATTTTTGCTTTTATTGCTGTCTTTGCAGCGCTCGGTTTGGGGAATGGACTTAGTCTTTTTTCTTCATCTACTCTTGTTGCCGGAGTTTTTGCGGGTTCGTTTCTATGGTTTTTTTCGCTTAGTTCCGGTGCAACACTTTTTAGAAAAAAATTGGACGTTATTGGACTAAGATGGGTTAACAAAATTGCAGGTATTTTAATTATTATCTCAGGTGTTGCTGCCATAGTGACTTTATTATAGAACTGAAACCTTGTCTTCTCTTTAGTTTTTTGTTCGCACATTTCCCTTCCTTCTTTTCTTTTATCTGCATTTGTTAGTAAAATCTTCAGGCTCACCCCAAAGATGTAGTTCCTTTTTCATCCCTTTGCCCGATTGAATTACTTCATCACTCTTACTAGGTTAACATCGTATTTAAAACATTAAAAGTTAAACTGAAAGGATACTTACATGTTATTCACTATCGCGGTCGTTCTGATTGTTTTGTGGCTTCTTGGACTGGTCGCATTTCCGGTTATGGGAAGTTTTATTCACGTTCTTCTTGTGATTGCAGTTATTATGATTTTGGTAAGAGTTATCAATGGACGGCGTGCCCTTTAACCTACAATTGCAGGTGATACATGGATAAAAAAAATAGTTCGCTAAGCGGAAAAAACTATATCGTTAATGCGGCGGGTCTCGTAATTATAATTGCAGGGATAAACGTTGCCCAATCGGTTGTTGTTTTGTTTCTTATTGCTTTTTTTCTTGCTCTACTCGGAGCCCCGCCGGTGCTCTGGTTAAAGGCAAAACGCATTCCCTCCGGATTTGCTGTAATGATTGTTATGGCTATTCTGATCAGTATTCTCCTTTTGATTGGTGCACAAATTGGTACCTCAGTGAGCGGCTTTTCAAATGAATTACCTTTATTGCAAACGCGGATTCGAGAGCAAGTCTTAGACTTTAGCGTATTGTTGACAAGCAAAGGTATTGTAGGTACTGAAAAGTTTTTTCTAGAATATTTCAACCCGGAAGCAATTATGGGACTTACTGCCGGCTTGCTAACGGGATTGAGTTCTGTCCTTTCAGATCTTGTCCTGATCCTTCTCACCGTAACTTTTATCCTGCTTGAAGTCTCAAGCTTTCCCGTAAAACTCCGTGCTATTCTAGGCGATCCTAAACAAGTATTCCCCCGGTTCACGGAATTCGTCGTTGATATGAAACGCTATATGGTAATCAAAACTATAATCAACCTGGTTGCCGGAATCTTAATTACGGTATGGATGTACATACTTGGCGTACAATTCCCGGTCTTATGGGGATTTCTCGCATTTCTCCTTCATTATATACCCAACATCGGTGCGATTATCTCCGCCATTCCTGCGGCGCTTCTCGCATTTGTTCAATTCGGAATAGGCAGCGCCACACTTGTAATTGTCGGTAATATTCTCGTTGGATTCATAATCGGTAATGTGATTGAACCACGTTTGATGGGAAGAAAATTTGGACTCTCTACATTAGTAGTTTTTATCTCGCTAATTTTTTGGGGCAGCCTGCTCGGGTTTATCGGTGCGATTCTTTCCATACCTCTTACCATGACACTGAAGTTTGCATTTGAAAGTAATGAAAGTACAAGATGGATTGCTGTGTTGCTCGGATCAGAAAGATCTGATGAATTTATTGTTCCAACAACAATGAAAAATAAAAGACAAAACATTGAAGTCTAGCGGTTACACCCTTTTGTAGAGTCATATCACTCTCCATTCACGGCACTTGTGATGTGTTATGAAGAAAATATTTTTCCAAGTAATGAATATAAATTGTTACTGGTTTTTTAGAAATAAAAATGTTTTTTTGTCACTCTTAACTTTCTTGAAAAAATACGACACTATGCAAAAATTTTCTCACCCGAAAGGATTAGTCCCTTTTTCATTCCATTGGGCTATTGAAATTCAACATCCATTCTCTATACATTTATTCCGGTTTTAACAAACAAATATCTTAAGGAGATACTTATGAAAACTAATACCTTTTTACCTTTTGTCTTGAATCGGTGCTCGCGCTTCATTGGCGTCCCGCTATTTGCAGGAATGCTGGCATCTTTGATGATGCCAGGCATTGCACTTTCACAAACCGTATATCCCAACCCGGCAGCAGTTGATCTTTTAACGGCTGGTAATTATAGAGCTCTATCTGGATCTACGCTAAATATTGCCGTTGGTTGCACAGTTACTGGAAATGTTGGAGGTGTTGCAGTAACGAATAACGGAACAGTAACCGGAACTACCGACATAAATAATAGTGCCGTAACAACAGCTATAAACGATCTAACGACAGTGAAGGGACTTCTCGCTGCACGAACGCCTGATGCCACACCGGCTGTAGAACTCGGAGGAACAACCTTAGGACGAGGGATCTATTCTTCCGGAACTTTTGGGATAAATGGGACTCTTACATTAACTGGCGTAGCGAGTGACATCTTTATCTTCCAGACGACAACCACTCTCATCACGGGAACAGCTTGCATAGTTACCATGGGTGGTACGGCGTTGGCGTCTAATGTCTATTGGCAAGTCGGCAGTGCCGCAGAAATTGCTGGAGACTTTAAGGGAAACATTCTGGCTCAATCATACATTACGGTAACTAACGCTAGCGCAACAATAGACGGTAGATCATTAGCTTTAACCGCTGTTACATTAGGAGGCACTTCAGTGCTGCCTGTGGAACTAACATCTTTTACAGCAGCTTTAAATAACAATGCGGTAGAATTAAATTGGAACACAGCTACGGAAGTAAATAATTACGGCTTTGAAGTGCAGAGAAGTGAAACGCAAAATTATAATTGGGCAAAGGTTGGTTTCGTAAATGGCGCTGGCAATAGCAACTCTCCAAAGAATTATTCTTTTGTTGATAAACCAGCTTCTTACGGCAGCTATGCTTACCGATTAAAACAACTTGATAACGACGGCAAGCATACGTACAGCGACGTTATAGAAGTTAATGCAGCGGGACAAATACCAAACGGCTTTTTGCTTAATCAAAATTATCCTAACCCGTTTAATCCTTCAACACAGATACAGTTTGGTGTAAGTAAAAATACTTATGCAACATTAACGGTATTCAACGTTCTTGGTGTAAAGGTTTCAACGTTGTTTAACGGCAACGCCATAGCGGGACAAATTTACAACGTAACACTTAGCGGTGACAACCTGGCAAGCGGTATTTATTATTATAAGCTTCAGACAAATGAGAAAAATGAAGTTAGGAAAATGATTTTGTTGAGGTAGTACTAACTTGCCTTAGTGCGTCTCTGTCTTGATGTGCATTTGTAACGAGCTAACAGCGGCTCTTTAAATCATTAAAGTAGTGTCAAAACATAAAACTTGGCATTACGGTTTTATAGTAAAAAATTTGACTATCACGCGATGAATGGTAAAAAATATTTCAAAGCAAAAAAGAGGATCGACTTTATCTTGAGCGCGGTTATCTTAATAGCCGCGTTTCCTTTCATGTTGTTGATAGCTATTCTCTTAACGGTAATTTTGAAATCATTCCCGCTGATAATTCAAAAGCGCGGCATAACGGGGGACAATCATGTGTTCGACCTTTACAAGTTTAGAACAATAAAGATCAATCCCTATAATCAAATAAATAGGGAAAACATTCTTTTCAAACCCGATTTATCTCAATACGTGCCTGCTTTTTGCCGATGGCTTAGAAGAACCGGTCTTGATGAACTTCCTCAGATTTACAACGTTCTCAAAGGCGAAATGAGTTTAGTCGGTCCCCGCCCTTTAACCATTAGCGACCTTGACGTGTTGAAGAATAAATATCCTCAGCATTACCGGACTCGGAACCTAATTACCCTGAAGCCGGGAATTACTGGGATGTGGCAAGTCTTCGGCGATAGAAACGAAGGAATAGAAAATTTGATCGCGCTTGATCTTCACTACTATGAACAGACTTCGCTTTCGGTTGATCTACAAATTTTATTAAACACTGTTTTCCTGGTCTTCAAAGGAAAACACTCAGATGCTATTTTCCCCGGTATGTCTTGCAGTAAAAAATGGAGTGCGTTAAGCGACACATCTTCAGTAACTAATTTTTAAGAGTCGACGTGAGAAGCGCAAAGAAAGGTTTTGACAAATAGAGAAATATTCTCTCTTAACAAAAGAAGTAAACAAAATTTTGTTGATCGACGGGTAGTCTCCCGCTTCGTCCAAAAGAGTTAATTCTTTTTTCATCCTTCCGCCCTATTGAACAAACTTCTATTTCTTCATATTATCTTATCGAGATCAAAAACTTTCAAATGAAATAGATCACTTAAAATTATAAAGGAGTACGAAATGAATTGGCTAACAATTAAGGGAAATTGGAATGAAACGGCTGGTAAGCTTAAACAACAATTTGCAGATCTGACTGATGATGATTTACTTTTAAAAGAAGGGAAAGAAGAAGAATTAATTGGAAGACTGCAGAATAAACTTGGAAAAACAAAAAAAGAATTACGCAAAATAATTTCGAAATTATAACGGTTAGTCAGCAGTGCGATTTCCTATACCATGCCGTGCGATTTTCTGTTTCAAGAGATTAAAGTAATTGAAGACCATTAAATAACATACAAGGAGAATCATGAAAAACAAATATATCATCTTCACGATCATAGGCTTCCTAGCGGGAGCAGTATTAACAAGCTGTAACATTGATCGAGAAAAAAAAGTTGCGGACGCTAAAGAAAATGTTCAACAAGCAAATCAAGATCTGAAAGAAGCTCAGGCTCAATATGATAAGGAATGGCAGCAATTCAAGAGCGATGCCGAATTTAGAATTCGCACAAACGAAAATAGAATTGACGAATTCAAAGCGGAGATTAAAACAGCAAGTGGGAAATTCAAAGCTAAATATGAGAAAGAAGTTGTTGTGTTAGAACAAAAAAACATCGAACTGAAGAAAAAAATAAGTGGATATAAGTATGAAGGAAAAGATCAATGGGAAGAATTCAAAAGAGGATTTAATCATGATATGGATGTTGTTGGAGAAACACTAAATGATTTATTCACAAAAAAAGATTAACAGCAATTGATCTTTTAATAAGTACTATAACAAAATTCTAAAAAGAAAATGCAAAAATTCAAATTATTCTATCCTATTATTTTCAGCATTTTACTAACATGGAATTTGCAAGCTCAGTTGAGATTTCCTACTCTTATTCGTTCATCACTCGAGAATGAAATTTTAATTCTCTCTATTGATAAACCTGTTTATTTTCCGGGTGACACGGTCATTTTCAAAATTTTACGAAATGACAGTTCTGCAACTTCTTCTGCAATTCCAGTTTTAATTATGGAAGAGACAACACTAAAATCCATTGCCCGAAATATATATAGCGCTACAATCCCTCAAGCATGCGCACCGGGGCAATATCGAGTACGCCTAAGAGTTACGGATGCTCAAAACCGGCGTTATGTTTATGCGACAGATTGCATTGTAAATGTAGAAGAACACCAGGTTATTGAACAGATAAGTAAGTATGTCCACATTGAACCAGACTCCGGTGGTGTAGATCAGAAATCCCCTGTAACGCTCGATCGAAGTCAGATTCGAAATCTACGAGTGATATTTCAGCGCGATAGCATTGGAGAGGGGATGGGACCGCAGTTCGTTACAATTAGAACGACAGTACTATTGCGGGATGGAATTACGGCACAGACTTTTGAACGACGTGTTTTAACCTTTCGGAGTGACAAGGATCCGGAACGTGACTATGCTATGTTGGTTCAATACCGCAGAGCTTATGGCCCATACGCAGCAATTCGACCTGAGGAATTTACACAAGTACAAATAAATGTGGACACACTTCCAGATTGGGCTATTGTCAAAATAAATATCGAACCCGACTACACCATAAAAATTGGAGGTTACGACCGCTCTAACTCATACACCCGGTATTTCCACGTAAGAGGTCCAAAGATTGAAATAGGGCTCGCTCTTGGGATACCAAAAGTTTTGTACGACTCGAGAGCAAAAGATACGATACAGTATGGAAACTATAGTGCGATGATAAGATTTTATTATGTGGACGAATTAACCGGGCATCGGTTTCCAGTTAATTTTGGAATAGGAACGTATGGAGTTAATTCTCCTATAGATGTTAATGCCGGTCGTGGCGGATTTGCTTTATCATTACTCTTTAATGTTGCCGAGATGACGCGAATGGTAGGAATCGACTTGAGTAAAACGATTAATGCGGGGTTGGAACTTGCTCCCTTTTTCCCTTTAAAAAAGAAAGCGCGAATTTTAATTGCTGCACAGGTGGGTATCTCACTTTAATTTAGCCCTCTGGCATAGTTGTGCCTGTTAAGTTAAAGTCTCTCTGTATGTTTGATGTATCACGATAGCCTTATAACATTATTTGATGAACTGTTCGATAGTTTATAAATTAATATTATAAATATGGAAATATTTGATATGAAAAATATATTTGTGATTTTATTACTTACAATCTCATTATACACTCTTCATCCTCAAAGTATTCGTCCCATACGGGATGATGTTGGTTTCTGCTGGAATGCTGATGAAATGAATTCATTTATTGAGTATCTAGCTAAACAAACAAAACCTTCTCCGGAAGATTCTCCGGGTAATTTAATTGGAGGTATTTCGGTGCATGATGATTATCTCTATGCAGGTAATGTGTATTTCCCATTGTTTAGTAAGATAAGAACAAAAGAAGTAATTATTTTCGGTGTTACTCATGGCACTGTCCGTAAAGAAATGAATGATCCTAAAAATGTCTTGATCTTGGATGAGTATGATAAATGGCAGGGACCGTATGGAACCGTTGCAATATCGCCATTGCGTGAATTGATAAAAGAAAAATTGCCGAAGGAAGATTTTTCGGTAAGCAACAAAGCCCACTGCATCGAACATTCTATTGAAGCTTTAATTCCCTTTCTGCAATACTACAACCGCGATGTCAAAATAACTCCAATAATGATAACGCAAATGTCTTTTGAAAGGATGGAAGAGGTTAGCAAAAAACTTTCTCAGATAATTTTAGACTATGTAAAGGAAAAGAACCTTGAATCCGGGAAAGATATCTTCTTTTTAATTTCGAATGACGGAGATCATTACGGAGAAGATTTCAATAATTCACCTTTTGGAACGGATGAGCAGGCTCATCAAACAGCTACGGAAAATGATCGAAGGATAATTAAAGAAAATTTAACCGGTGAAATTAATTTAGAAAATTTAAATAAACTGAAAATGGAACTATGGCCGGATGATGAAAATAAAAAACAGATGCCTGTCTGGTGCGGAAGATATTCAATTGTATTTGGATTGATGACAATTGCCGATATGTTCCATCCGGTGAAAGGACAACTGTTTAAGTATTCCGACACATTTACGGAAAAAGTGTTACCGGTTAAGACAACGAGCATGGGTTTGACCGCAGTTTTCTCGCTGAAGCATTGGTGCGGATTCTTTTCGCTGGGGATTTATTCCGGTTGGTAATGAATAACATGTAGCAAGCCGGAGTGTACTTTTTGAAAAAATTTTTTACTGGTGGATCAACAGTCAAAAGTATGAATGCAACCCATTAGTGGTTCTGATTTACCAGATTTTAGATTGGCAAAAAAAATATTAAAAGAGAAATAATACCACAATGAAAAAATTAATTTTTATTATTTATACGGCTGCAATCATACAACTTTTATTTTCCGTTAAACTGTCGGCACAAAGTTGGATTAGAATCAACCAGCTTGGCTATCTGCAAAAGTCGTTTAAAGTTGCAGTACTTGGAAGCAAAGAAAATATTTCTGTCAAGCAATTTGAATTATGCGATGCGCTTACCGGGGACACAGTTTGGAAATTCGGTAGTGTAAAATCTTACGGTGCTTACGGGCCTTTTAAAACTTCTTTTCGCCTGGACTTTTCCAACTTTACTAAAGAAGGTGCTTACTTTATTAAAGCAGCGGACGTAAAATCTCCAAGCTTTAGAATAGCAAATGATGTATACAACGGAACAGCCGACGTTCTCTTAAAGTATATGCGCGAACAACAGTGCGGGTATAACCCGGTTCTAAAAGATTCGTGTCATACTCACGATGGTTTTATCATTTATGATCCACCACATGATTCAACATTTATTGATGTTGTGGGTGGCTGGCACGACGCGACAGATTACCTTCAATATGTTACTACTTCCGCCAATGCCGTCTTTCAGATGCTTTTTGCTTACCAACAAAATCCAAAATCGTTTGAAGATAAATATAACGCCAATGGTGATCCCGGGGCGAACGGTATTGCCGATATTTTGGATGAAGCAAAATGGGGGTTGAACTGGCTGGTAAAAATGAATCCTAAAAAAAATGTGATGTTCAACCAGATTGCCGATGATCGCGACCACGCAGGTTTTCGACTTCCCAATAAAGATTCGGTTAATTACGGAATTGATCTGGAACGTCCGGTTTATTTTTGTAACGGCAAACCGCAAGGACTTTTCAAATATAAAAATCAAACTACAGGAGTTGCTTCGACTGCAGGTAAGTTTGCTTCAGCATTTGCACTTGGTTCGCAAATACTAAAAAAATATTATCCTGAGTTTGCTGAAGAGATACGGCAAAAAGCGATTGACGCTTATGCATTTGGAAAAGAGAATCCGGGAGTATGTCAAACCGCACCTGCCAAGTCGCCTTATTATTATGAAGAATCAAACTGGGTTGATGATATGGAATTGGCAGCGGTGCAATTAAGCGTTTTGACGAAAGATCAAAAATATTTGTATGATGCTGTGGACTACGGAAAACAGGAACCCGTTACTCCCTGGATGGGGGCGGATACTGCCAGCCATTACGCATGGTATCCTTTCATTAATTTGGGTCATTATTATCTTTCAGATGCTTCCAATAAAAAAAATGATAAGCAATTTATAAAATATTTAAAAGAAGGAATTGACAGTATTTATCAGCGCGGTAAATCAAATCCTTTTTTAATTGGTGTTCCGTTTATCTGGTGTTCGAATAATCTAGTATCTGCTATTGTTACTCAATGTCATCTTTATTTTGAATTGACGAAAGATCCGACTTATCTTCCGATGGAAGCCTCTCTAAGAGACTGGCTTTTAGGCTGCAACATTTGGGGAACAAGTATGATAATTGATTTTCCGGAAGGAAGGGTATCTCCAAAAGATCCCCATTCTTCTTTCACGGTTGTTGGTAAAATTAAAATTCCCGGCGGTTTAGTTGATGGTCCGGTCTATACAACTATTTATAATAAACTTGCAGGACTAAAACTTTTTAAGGAAGATGCTTTTAAAGAATTCCAATCTAACGTAGCGGTTTATCATGATGATTACGGTGATTATTCAACGGACGAACCGACGATGGATGGAACGGCTAGTTTGACTTATTATTTCTCAGCTTTGCAGAAAGAAGGAATGAGTTCTTCGTATAAAAAAAATTTTGAATACATACGTGGTGGAATAATTAGAACCGATACGACTAAAAAAGAAATTCATCTTGTGTTTACCGGACATGGCTTTGCGGACGGGATTGAGAAGGTTCGACAAGTTTTAAAGAAGCATCATATTAAGGGAGCGTTTTTCTTTACCGGTGATTTTTACAGAACTCCGGAATTCAAAAGTGAAATTGAAAAATTGAAGAAGGATGGAAATTATCTAGGCGCTCATTCCGATAAGCACCTGTTATACGCTTCATGGACGGACAGAGATTCAACGTTTGTAACAAAAGAAGAATTCATAAATGATTTAAAAGCAAATTATGAAGAGATGAAGAAGTTCGGCATTACTAAAAACGATGCAAAATATTTTCTGCCGCCATTTGAGTGGTACAATAATGACATCAGCAATTGGTGCAATGAGATAGGATTAACGCTGGTAAACTTTACTCCCGGGACTTATTCCAATGCAGATTGGACGTATCCCGATTTGGGTAAACAATATCTAAGCAGCGATACTATCTTTCAAAGAATATTGGAGTATGAGCAGAAAGATCCGAACGGATTAAACGGTTTTATCTTGTTAACTCATCCGGGCACGGATCCAAGGCGACCCGATAAGTTTTATAACAAGCTTGATGAATTAATTATTGTTTTACAAAAGAAAGGTTATAAGTTTACTTTATTAAGTGATGTGATGGAGTAAAAATATATAGTCAGCAAAATAAAGTGCAACAGTTATAATCCCATGTTTATTGTTGTGGATTATAACAAATACAAATTTTTGTGTAAATCTTTTCTGTGCTCGCTGATACCTTACGTGAAAAAGATTCTTCTTTCTTATTATTTAATTTTCTAATTTTGGGATGAGGATTGACCATTTATTAAGACGGAGGTCTTATGTCTGAAAGTAGCGCTTTTATAAAAGCAAAGCAATATGTTGAATCTCACTTGCATGATAGTGATGCACAAAAAAAAGAAACGGTAGGCCCGTGTATTACTATATCGCGGGAAGCAGGTTCCGGTTCGGGACTCATCGCGGAAAAACTTATCCAACTATTAAAGCCCTTAAGCAAGAATCCCGATACCCCCTGGGCGGTCTTCGACAAAAATTTAATTGAAAAAGTATTAGAAGACCATCATCTCCCCCAACAGATAGGAAAATTTTTAAGCGAAGAGAAAAGATCGTTTTTTACTCAAACGATGAATGAACTTCTTGGTATTCACCCCCCATTGTTAAAACTCTACCACAAAAAAACTGAAACGATTCTTCACCTTGCACATATTGGAAACTGCGTTATCATTGGGCGCGGCGCTAATATTATTACGGCTTCGTTAAAAAATGTGTATCACGTCCGGTTGATTGCTCCAATTCAATATAGGATTAAGAACGTCCAGGAGTTTTATGGAAATACGAAAGCTCAAGCGATTGATTTTGTTAAAAAAGAAGATGCTAAACGCAACGCGTTCATTAAAGATCTTTTTAACAAAAACCCGGAAGATCCCTTGCTGTATCATGTTATTATTAATACCGGCTACTTTTCAATTGATGAAGTTGCTGAAATTATCGCTGAAAGTGTAAGAATAAAATTTCCAAAATTTTACACTGTGTAGCACCATCATAATTTCGAGATAGATCGTGAATTCGTTGTACCATCTTGTGCTATCAATTGCAATGAGATAAAGTGTATCGCTTATCCTCCTCATTTTTTTTGTATTAGAATATTGTTTGCTGCTGATGTTTTTAACAAGCCAGATATTTTTTATTATATTTGTAAGAGTTAATAACACGCAAAAAGAATCCTCATTCTTTTATGTAAGAGAAATAAAAATCTAAAGAAAGTCATGATAAAAAAACTACTTCTTACTCTATTCGTTATAATCACCGCGTCAGCACGGGCGCAGAATTATCAATTAGTTTGGTCTGATGAGTTCTCAAGCCCAACCATTAACACCTCCAATTGGACGTATGAGATCGGCAATAACAACGGTTGGGGAAACAATGAATTAGAATATTACACAAATCGTAACGTAAATTCTTATATACAAGACAGTAGTTTGGTTATCGAAGCAAAGCAGGAAAGTTACGGCGGGAAAAGTTATACTTCCGCCAGAATGATAACGAAGGGAAAGAAATTTTTTACATACGGAAAAATTGAGGCAAGAATAAAACTCCCTTACGGAAAAGGAATTTGGCCCGCTTTCTGGATGCTTGGAGAAAATATTTCTACAGTCGGTTGGCCTGCATGTGGCGAAATTGATATTATGGAATTGATCGGAGGCGGTGTTAATGATAAAAAAGTTTACGGAACCGCTCATTGGAATAATAACGGACACGTTCAATACGGAGGAAATTATTCTCTTAGCTCAGGAATTTTTGCAGATGATTACCATGTTTTTACAATTGTGTGGAACTCAAAATCAATTCAATGGTATGTAGATGGTTCGAAATATTGTACTATAGATATTACTTCATCGAGTTTGCAGGCATTTCAAAAAAATAATTTTATCATTCTTAATCTTGCGGTTGGGGGTAAATGGCCGGGCAATCCGGATACAACTACTGTCTTTCCACAAAAAATGTACGTTGATTATGTTCGCGTGTATCAAGAAGTTCCGGCTTCCACGGATGAAGATGAAGGGAATATTGTTCCAGGACAATTCAAACTCCAAAACAACTTTCCAAATCCGTTTAATCCGGAAACAGAAATCGGATTTCAATTACCAACGAACAATTTTGTAACACTTAAAATTTATAATGTTTTGGGAAATGAAGTAGCGACATTAATAAACGAAGAAAAACCGGCGGGGAAATATTCCGTAAAGTTTGATACAACTATCCACCACCAACTAACCACTAACACAATACCAAGCGGAGTATACTACTATTCCTTAACGGCCGGATCATTTAGGGAGACAAAAAAGATGATGTTTTTAAAATAATACGTATTCGTTTACAATACGTAAAGAACTATAGCTGTTTTGTCTAAGAATTGCTTATTAGCTTTTAGGGATCTCTTTTAAACCGGTTTCAATTTTTTTAGCTAACTCAACATCGGAAATACCGACGATTTTAAGTTTTGCGCTTTTAACGGAGATAAGAGGTTCATCCCCCTGGCCGGTCATAAACTTATATAAAGAATATCCTAGCCGGTTCCGGTCGTTTGCTATCGGAAGGTATTCCTTCAAGCTTTCGGTTAGAGTATAAACTTGTTTTTCAATGGTTGAAGCGGCAAATTCTTTTGTCGCCGGAGAAGGTAAAGTTGACATTAAATAATTTCCTATTTCTTTTTCCTTAAAATAATCACAACGCAGTTAATCTACAATTGCAATTCTTTTTCTAAATTTGTAAAAAGCTTTACCCATATTTTGAATATCAACAACTGTAAACATATTTTAATCGTTCGGCTTAGCTCTTTGGGCGATATTCTGCTGACAACTCCGATGATCCGCAGCCTGAAAAAGCAGAATCCAGCTATGCAAATCGATTTTTTAGTCCGTTCGGAGTATGTCGATCTTTTAAAGTTCAATCCTCATATTTCATCTCTCTTTCTTTTTAGCCGGAACGATCAAGAAAACAAAAATCTAAAAATAAAGATGATGGAAATGAAATATGATTGCGCTATTGATCTGCAGAACAACCTTCGCTCAAAACTTTTTCTTACTAGTCTTTCCGCCGAAAGTTTCTCGTTCAACAAAAAAAGATTTGAAAAAGTATTGTTGGTGCACATGAAAATAAATTTATTGAAAAATGCCCAACCGATTCCCATCCGTTATGCAGAAACAATTCCATCGTTTCAGCTTGATAATGAAGGGCTTGAACTGTTCCTACCTGAAAGCACAGCAAGAATTGCAGGTGGACAAAATATCATTGGGCTATGTCCCGGTGCGCGTCATTTTACAAAGCGGTGGCCCGAAGAACGCTTTGTTCAACTTGGGAAACTTTTGATTGAAAAGGGATTTGCCGTTGCACTCTTAGGCGGAAAAAGCGATAAAGAAGTTTGTATGGAAATTTCAAAAGAAATTTCCGGCAGCCTCGATCTTTCAACTGATGATGATATTTTACAACTTGCAAAAGACATGCAGCAGTGCAAAGCTATCGTTTGCAATGATTCCGGATTAATGCATGCCGCGTGTGCGGTGAAGACGCCGGTTATAGCTATTTATGGATCAACCGTTAAGGAATTTGGTTTTACTCCATTTGGCTGTGAAAATATCATTTTAGAAAATAATTCTTTAACTTGCAGACCCTGTTCTCACATCGGAAGAAAAAAATGTCCGCAAAAACATTTCCGCTGTATGCTGGAACTAACACCACAACAGGCATTTGAATCAATAATTAAAGTACTGAAACAATAATGGACCTTTTCTGGAAATCCGCTTATAATATTCTAATTGTTCCTCTCTTGCTCTTTGCAATGAAGATCGCGCCCTGGTTCAACAAAAAAGTGAAACTTGGTGTTACAGGCAGAAAGCGGCTGTTTGAAGAATTAATTGTAAATAGTTCTTCTCTTGATAGAAAAAAAAAACTAATCTGGTTTCATTCGTCGTCTCTCGGAGAATTTGAGCAGGCAAAACCGATTATTGAAAAATTAAAACAATCGTCGGACGTCAATATTCTTGTAACATTTTTTTCTCCTTCAGGATTAGAAAACTCAAGAAAATATCCACATGCAGACCTGGTTTCATATCTTCCGATTGATACAGCCGCAAATGCGGAAAGATTTATCTCACTTGTAAATCCCTCCTTACTCGTATTGATGAGATATGACCTGTGGCCTAACCATATTTACGAACTCGCGAAGCGAAATATTCCGGTCTTTCTTGTTGATGCGACGATGCGGAGTGATTCCGCCAGGAAAAATCTTTTCGCTAAATATTTCCACAAACATCTTTACGGAAAGTTATCCAAAATTTTAACTGTCTCGGAAACAGATGCAATTAATTTTATTGCGTTCGATCTTCCGGCAGATGAAATAAATTCTGTCGGCGATACACGGTTTGACCGCGTATATCAACGAAGTTTAGTTGCCAAAGAAAAAAATTTAATTCGCAGCGAAATATTACAGAATAAAAAAGTGATTGTTGCAGGCAGCACCTGGTATGAAGATGAAGAGGTGCTCCTTCCGGCGTTTATGAAGTTAACCGAATACGATGAAAACGTTTTACTTATTATTGCTCCACACGAACCGACCCTGATTCATCTTGAAAAGTTGGAAAATGAATGCGCCGGGAAAATAAAAACAATCCGTTTTTCAGCTTTAAATAATTATACGGATGAAAAAATTATTTTGATAGATTCAATCGGTATTTTGCTCACACTTTATTATTACGCTGATATTGCATTTGTCGGTGGAAGTTTTAAAAGCAACATTCACAATGTTCTTGAAGCGGCTGTTTACGGGGTTCCTGTAATCTCCGGTCCGAAAATCATTAATTCGCAGGAAGCGATTAAACTTGTCGAGCTTGGCGGTGGGATGATTATTAAAAATAAAAAAGAAGCATATCGTTCGTTGAGATTGTTGACGGATAAGGATGATATCCGGAAAGCTAAAGGTAGAATCTCCAGGGAGTACGTGCAAAGCAATCTCGGAGCAACAGAAAAAATTCTGGAAGAAATGTACAAAGTAATTTGAAATGAAGAACAGAATGAAAATTATTCTTCTTTTAAATAACGAGTTTTGATAATATCTAAATGATGTTTTTCGTGCCCGATTGTAACAAAAATTATTGCTCTTGCTGTAATTTCCTTTCCGCTGGCTATTCCTTTCTGCGAAAGCATTTCATCATCTAACGTTTTGAACAATTCCAGATTAGCCGAACTTAAGTGGGCATATTCATTAAGCAAACTTTGTAGATTTCTATTTTGATATTTTCCGTTAGCAACATAATCATCCGCTGAAAAGCCGGGGAGTGGATTTTTTTCTCCACGCGAAATTGCCAACACTCTGTATCCGAAAATTCTTTCACTATCAACAATATGCGAAAGCACTTCTTTCATCATCCATTTTCCTTCGGCGTACCGGAAAGCGGCTTCTTCTTCGCTGATATTTTTAAATAGAGAAACAATTTCTTCCGCTTGAAGTTTGAAGAAAGAAAAAATGTCGTCAGCATTTATTAAATCAATATAACGTTGATAATACGGTGCGTATTCGGTTGCTTCCGGTTTTTGCATTTTAGAATATTCCTTTCAATTAAATTACTTTTCCCAAATTTTTACATCTTTTTTGCCCTCGGAGGTTACAAATCCACGCAGCATACTTTTTGTGTTGTACTGCAACGTGAAATTCCCATCCTTATCAACTGCAATTAAACCGCCGTCATCAGCGCTTAAGCGGTTGTGGATCATCTCATTTGCGGCATCGCTTAAACTTATATTTTTATATTCCATCATTGCTGAAACATTAAAGGCTACCGTATTTTTGATAAATTTTTCTCCCCATCCGGTGCACGAAATCGCGCATGTTTTATTGTTGGCATACGTTCCGGCACCTATGATCGGCGCATCGCCAACACGCCCCGGTTTTTTCATCGACATTCCACCGGTAGAAGTTGCGGCTGCAAGGTTTCCCTCTTTATCTAATGCGACTGCGCCAACGGTTCCCTTTTTCTTCTCCTTAATTTCGTTTCGTTCTTTCAACCATTTCCCATACCGGCTTTCTTCAATAAAATATTTCGGATCGACTCGTTTGATCCCTACTTCATCAGCGAATTTTTCGGCTCCTGTGCCGGCAAGAAAAACATGTTTAGATTTTTCCATAACCGCTCGTGCAAGTGTAACCGGATTTTTAATAGTTTTCACTCCGGTAACCGATCCGCATGATAAATCTTTCCCGCTCATAATTGCCGCATCTAATTCAGCTTTTCCTTCGGAAGTTAAGACAGCTCCTTTTCCCGCGTTGAATAAAGGATTATCTTCAAGATAGTTGATCACTTTTTCGACGGCATCGACGCTGGTTCCACCGTTTGAAAGAATTTGCTTTCCAATTTCCAAAGCTTTATCAAGTGATGACAGATAATCTTGTTTTAATGCCTCAGGCATATTTTCATCCATACCACCGGCTCCGCCGTGAATTACTAAAACATATTTCCCGGTTGTTTGAGCATTGGGTATCAGACAAAAAAGGAACAGCATTGATACAAGAGTCAAATATTTTATCTTCATAAATTCCTCAAATCAATTATTATTTTGAAATAGTTCAATAAAATAATGGATCGTCTCTTTTAAGCCTTCAAGTAAATTATGTTGAGTGTGGAAACCGAGTTGCTGTTTTGTTTCTTCAATTGACGCGAGACTATGCTTAATGTCGCCGGGACGTTCTTTCTCATAACGAATTTTACTTTTACTGTTTGTTAGTTCCAAAACAAGTTGAACAAGTTGGTTGATGGAAATTGCTGTTCCGCATGCAACATTATATGTTCCGGTTACATGTTCGGTGGTTGCGGCTAAAATATTTGCAGTTACAACATCTTTCACAAAAATGAAATCTCTCGTTTGCTCCCCATCCCCATAAATAATTATTTCTTTGTTTTGCAAAGCATTGTTAACGAAAATTGGAATCGCTGCCGCGTATTGACTTTTCGGATCTTGCCGCGGACCAAAAACATTAAAATAGCGGAGAGAAATTGTCTCCAATCCAAAATTTTCAAAATAGGATTGCAAGTAATATTCTCCGTCAAGTTTCGTAATTCCGTATGGAGATTTTGGTGCCGGTTTCATTGCAATGGTTTTTGGAGAATCAGGATTATCACCATAGACAGCTGCAGAACTGCTATGCACGATCTTTTTTATCTTATGTTTTGCTGCTGCTTCAAGAACGTTGAGCAGTCCATTTACATTGATGGAAACACATGCAAAAGGATTTTCAACCGATTCCGGAACCGATATCATCGCAGCTAAATGATGGACATAATCGGCATTTTCTAAAACGGAGAAAACAGTTTCTTTATCCGTAATACTTCCATTAATAAAAGTAACATTTTCAAAACCGTTCAAATTTTTTTCAAACCCGCTTCTCAGATTATCAAGAACAAAAACTTTGGCATTTTGTTTTGACCAATATTCAACAATGTGGCTGCCGATAAATCCGGCGCCGCCGGTTACAACAATTTTTTTCTGCATCAATAAACCGCTTTAGATTAATTTTATATCATAGAGAAACGGGAAGTGGGTTCTCGTTTTTTCGACTGTACCGAGTTCAATTTCAGCCGAATAAAATCCTTCGGCATTTTCAATCGCCAGCAATTCTTCACCCATTGGATCGAACAAGCTGCTGAAGCCATTGTAATTTGCTTTTGGATCGGAGCCAACCCGGTTCACGCCAATCACATAACATTGATTTTCTATCGCACGGGCTTTTAATAACGTGCGCCAATGTTCAATGCGGGTATCAGGCCAGTTCGCGATGTTGACGATGAGGTCAACTTTTTCTTTCGCGTACTTTCTGAATAATTCGGGAAAACGAAGATCGTAACAAATAGACAAACCGATTTTCCAATCGTGCAAATTTGTAATCTCGGGAGAATCACCGGCAGAATAAAATTTGTTTTCACCCGCTAAAGAGAACGGATGAATTTTATTGTACTCTTTAACCGTCTCTCCAAAATAATCGATATGCACGAGTGAATTATAGAATTTTTTGTTCTCTTCTTGAATAAATCCACCGATAATATCAGTTTGATAAACAAGTGCAAATTTTTTAAAGAAGGAAACCGTATCACCGTCGATAGCCTCGCATAGTTTCGCGGCATCCATAGAAAAGCCGGTCAGCGTCATCTCCGGGAAAATCAATAAATCGGAATCGGTGTATTGTTCTTTCAATATTCTGAACAATTTTTTCTGATTCTCTTCCTTGTTTTCCCAAACTGGGTTGTATTGTACAAAAGATATTTTCATTATTTTATCTCTCAGAATTTTATTAGCTAACTTAATAAATATTTTTTGATGAATAAACTCAATTAGAAATAAACAAATAACAAATAGCAAAAAACAATTTACAAAAGAGAACTTTCAAATTATCAGCGAACGGTGCAAAGGAAAACATGCTTTTCTGAGATTTGGGAATGGAACTTTGGAATTTAGAATTTTATGACTAAAACAAATGCAGTGAGAATGTTGGAAGCTGCGGAAATTTTGTTCTCAACATTTGAATATGAAGTTGACGAAAACGATCTTTCCGGTGAAACGGCAGCAAAAAAAATTAATGCCGAAGCTGATGCGGTTTTCAAAACATTAGTTGCCAGAAATGAAGTGAACGAAGTCTGTGTCTTTTGTATTCCCGTTACTATGGAACTTAATCTGAAAAAAGCTGCAAGAGCTTCGGGGAGCAAATCTATTGCACTCATTCACGTAAAAGAATTGCTCACGCTAACCGGATATATTCGCGGCGGATGCTCACCTGTCGGGATGAAGAAAAAATTCCCAACTTTTCTTGATGAAACCGCCCAGCTTTTTGAAACGATCTTCGTTAGCGCCGGAGTCAGGGGAATGCAAATTCGCCTTTCCCCGCTTGATTTACAGAAAATGACGGAAGCGGAATTTGCAGATTTAACGTGAAAAAGAAGTCCCAAACAGCAAAAAAACAAATCCCGAATAACGCTCAAAACTCGATATGCCAATTGAAAAGAGAAAGGATTAGCCTATTCCTTTGAAATTTGAGTAGTTGAATGCGAAATTTGCTTGTCTTTTGTTTTTTTGGAGATTGGAATTTATTTAGAAAATTGATATTTTTGCACTAAACATTAGGAGAAGTAAAAATGGCAAAAGTACAGAGCTTTGGTGATAAAGCTAAAGGCAAGAAAAAAGACCCAACGGTGAATGTTAAAGTTATTAAATCTGTAAAGACTGATAAGGGAACGTTCAAATTCAACGAAAAATTTGTAAGACTTGACGACATTAGCAAGATAAATACGATTAAGTAATTTTATCACCCCGCACTTTTTTAAGAAAAGAGGCTGTTTCATCAGCCTCTTTTCATTTTAAATCGTTTATTCTGTTATCGATTCAACCGGGCAAACGTCAGCGCAGTTTTTGCAATTATCACATAACTCTTGCACGATATAGGGATGATCTTCAGATAAAGCCGGATTTGATTTCCCGTCCAATTCATATTCTGCTCCCGGATAATAAATTGCATTATTCGGACATTCATCTATACACGCATTACAACTTATGCATTCTTCACTAATTACCATTTTTTCTCCATTTTTTTTAGAATTTGCTATCTATAACAAAAATAATGCCTGAAAAATTTTTCATGAGAAGCGTATTTTTTTATAAAAATGATAAAATCTCCTTTGAAGTTATCTATTTAGAGAAAAGCTCCCACCAATGAGAAGAATTAGCAATTATTTCCCGATGGCATAGAAAATCTTTTCACTTTTAGGAGGGTATAGAAAAACTTTTCTCTTTTTCAAGTTGATAAATAACTATTTTTCTCCTTTCTTTATGGTTAGATAAATTTCTCTTTTACAAATTGATTAAGGACCTCGTATGCACATTCCGGAAGTTATCGCAAAAGAATTAACCATTTCCTCCCGGCAAGTTGAAACCGTTATCGAATTATTAAAAGAAGGGGCGACAATCCCTTTTATCGCCCGGTACCGAAAAGAAAAAACCGGCGGACTTGATGAAGATTTTCTTCGCCAAATTGAAGAGAGATTAAATTATTTAACACTCCTCGAAGAACGGAAAGAAGCGATTTTAAAAAGCATTGAAGAACAGGGAAAACTTACCGATGAACTAAAAGTGAAAATTATTGCATGTACAAAGCTTCAGGAATTGGAAGATTTATATCTCCCCTACAAACCGAAACGGAAAACCCGCGGAACGATTGCAAAAGCAAAAGGTCTTGAACCGCTTGCCCTTTTTATTCTTGATAACCCCCTTTTTAACGGCGATTTTGACACTAAACTTGCCGAATTTATCAATGAAGAACTTGGCGTAAAAACAATCTTCGAAGCGTTGCAAGGGGCAAAAGATATCATTGCCGAAATGGTCTCTGAACACGCCGAAGTGAGGAAAGTTGTCAGGGAGATTCTGCTGGAAAGCGTTGTGATTAAATCGGAAAAAACAAAAGAAAACGCAACCGCCGATACCGCAAACGAAAAGTTGAAAGAAAAGGAACGGAAAGAAGTCTATCAGATTTATTATGATTTTCAAATTGATATTAAAAAAATTAAACCGTATCAAATTCTTGCGCTCAACCGTGGCGAACGGGAAAAGCTTTTGAAGATTGCACTTGTGCACGATGAAATTGAAATTCATAATCAAATAAAAAGAACATTTCTAGCTTATTACGAATCTTTCTTTATGGAAATTTTGGAAGAAACAATTGCCGATTCATTTAAGCGGTTGATCTTTCCTTCACTCGAACGTGAAGTGCGAAATTATTTAACAGAAGCTGCCGATTTGCACGCGATTGAAATTTTCGCTTCCAACCTGCGCCAGCTATTGCTGCAGCCGCCAATCGCGGGCAAAATAATTCTGGGCATTGATCCCGGTTTTTATTCCGGCAGTAAAATTGCGGTGATCGACGCGACGGGAAAATATCTCGAAGGCGCTACCATGTATCCGCATCCTCCTCAAAATAAAATTGAAGAAGCTAAAAAAATTCTTCTCAATTTCATAAAAAAATATTCTGTTGAAGTTATTGCAATCGGCAACGGAACAGCAAGCCGAGAAACTGAATTTGTTGTTGCCGAGTTGATTAAAACAAATTCGCTCAACTGCCATTACATTATTGTAAATGAAGCGGGAGCTTCGGTTTATTCCGCTTCAGCAATTGCCAAAAAGGAATTCCCGGAACTGGAAGCGAGTCAGCGGGGAAATATTTCCATCGCTCGCCGTTTGCTCGATCCTCTTGCCGAGCTTGTAAAAATTGATCCGAAATCAATTGGTGTTGGTTTATACCAGCACGATGTTGATCAGAAATTCCTCGCAAAAAAACTCGATGATGTAGTTGAAAGCAGCGTAAACTATGTTGGCGTTGACCTTAATACCGCTTCAACTTCTTTGTTGAATTACGTTTCCGGTTTAAACAAACGGCTTGCTGAAAACATTGTAAAATTCCGCGAGAAAAAAGGAAGATTTAACAAGCGCGAAGAATTGCTGGAAGTTACCGGAATGGGAGAAAAAGTTTTTGAACAGGCTGCCGGATTTTTGAAAATATCCGAAGGCGAAAATCAGTTTGACAATACATTTATTCATCCCGAATCATATCAAGCGGCGGAAAATCTTCTTGGGATGTTTAAAATCTCAAAAGATAAAATAAAAGAATCCGGTTCGCTCTTGGATTTTTTTATCGAGAAAAAAGGGATGAAAAAAGTTGCCGACGAGTTAAACATCGGGGAGCCAACGCTAAAAGATATTATCGACAACTTGAAAAAACCGGGACGCGATCCGCGCGAAGAATTACCGAAGCCAATGTTGCGAAGTGACGTCCTTAAAATTGAAGATTTACAACCGGGAATGAAATTAAAAGGAACCGTCCGCAATGTGGTTGATTTTGGAGCGTTTGTGGATATCGGTGTTAAGCAGGATGGATTGCTTCACGTATCACAAATAGCGAATAAGTTTATACAAAATCCAATTGAGCATGTGCATGTTGGCGACATTATTGACGTGAGCATTCTAAGCATCGATAAAGAGCGCGGAAGAATTTCGCTGACTATGAGAGATTAAAAGTGCAATGGGACGCAGATTTATTAAGATTTGTTATGATCAGCGCAGATCATAAACGATCATAAAAAATCGGCGTCCTATTTTTTTACTTCGAATAAAACCGTAAACCGACAAGTCCAACGATGATAAGGAAGATAAAAAAAATCCTCATAAATTCCCGCGATTCGTTGAAAAGGAAAATACCAAGAATAGCTGTTCCGACCGCACCAATGCCCGTCCAAACGGCGTAAGCTGTTCCAACCGGCAAAGTTTTTACAGAATAGGAAAGCAGAGCCATGCTGATAACCATAGTTACAATAGTAAAAACGGATGCGACCGGTTTTGTAAATCCTTCCGAATATTTCAACCCGATTGCCCATGCAACCTCAAAAAGTCCGGCGATAAAAAGTACTATCCAACTCATAAAAATTAGGAATTACGAATTACGAAATAATTTTGACCAAAACTTACCATTGTACCTTTATATTTCTTTTTATCCATTCCCAATTCCTCATTCCTAATTCGTAATTAATTTAGATTCTTCTACGGAAACCTTCACCCAAAACTTCGTGAACATTCGTGAGAATAACAAAAGCGTCGGGATCAATTTCTTTAATCTGTTACAAGTTCTGTTATTTTTTTTAAAGGAAGAATAGTGAAAAGAACATTTTTATTTTGTTTCGTATAAAGTCCGGTTGCGTGCAGGGAAGTAGCTCCTCTTCCGAATTGGTTAAGAATTACTTTTGCAATTTCATCCTGCTTGTCGGAAATAATATATGCAGCCCGTGCATAGTCAAAACCCTCAATAATTACATCAACAATTTTGCTTGAGACGAACAAAAGAAAAATAGCGTAAAATGTAAGCGATAAAGCAGGGCGGACAGGGGAAAGATGTTTGATTTCAATAATTAATCCGGCAAAAAGGATTACGAAAATATCGATCATGAAAATTGCCTGCCCGGGGCGAATACCATAGCGTTTCTGCATTATTGACGCAACGATATCCGAGCCGCCGGTTGTTCCTCTAAATTTAAAAACAATTCCTAAACCAAGTCCAAGTAACACGGCGCCGATCAAGATCAAAAAGAAAAAATCATGTTTGTATAAATCAATTACGGTTTGCGATTTCTGTAATTTCAAAAAAGCAAAACCGGGAATGTCTCCGCGGAACAAATCGATGAAAATTGAATTGAGTGTGAAGGCGTAAAACGTCCGTACACCGAAAGTTTTTCCTAATTCTTTTACGCCCCACAAATATAGGGGGACATTCAGAACCCAGATCATTAAGCCGACAGGAATAGTATAGTTTGACAGGTAGTGAATAGCCATTGAAAGCCCGGTAACACCGCCGGGGACAACCTGCGCATCAACTAAAAAAACACCAATCCCGATAGCCATTATCGCAGCGCCAATCGCCATAAAAAAATAATCCAGGATAGGGTGTTTACTTATTTTCTTAATCATTCGTTTCTCAAATAAAAAAAATTTCAATTCAAAATTACCTAATAATTAACTGGTTGAGAAATGTTTTGAAGATGAAGAGTTATCATGTCACATTACGCAAAAAGTTGGAACCGTAGGGCGATTCTCTGAATCGCCCATGTGTTTTATGTTGTTTCGTTCGTTTATTGGTCGAAACAGAGTTTCGACCTACGCATTTGCATAACGTGAGTTATCTGGATAAATAAAAAGTTTGTTTATTTTTACAACTAAAATGGAATAATGAATGAAAACAAAATTAGAAATAGCAAAAAACTGGCTTCCCCGTTACACCGGAACAGAGATCGATGATTTTGGAGATTATCTTCTGCTAACAAACTTTCATAACTACGTTACTAAATTTGCAGATAAATTTAATTGCGAGGTAAGAGGAGTTGGAAGACCGATGCAGACGGCAACCAACAGTGGTGGATTGACAATAGTCAATTTTGGGATCGGTTCTGCCAACGCCGCAACAATTATGGATTTACTTGTCGCCCGTAAACCGAAAGGGGTGCTGTTTCTTGGTAAGTGCGGAGGTTTAAAACGTTCGACAGAGATTGGATATTTTATTCTTCCAACTGCGGCAATCCGTGGCGACGGAACCAGCAATGATTATCTTCCGCCTGAAGTACCTGCGCTTCCTTCATTTAAATTGCACAAATTTGTTTCCGACAAGATTGTGCAAAGAAAAATGGAATACCGTACCGGCGTAATTTATACAACCAACCGCCGTTTGTGGGAATGGGATGAAAAATTTAAAAAATATTTGAAGAAACTTTCTACCATTGGAATAGATATGGAAACGGCAACCATCTTTGTGGTTGGTTTTGCTAACGAGATTCCGCGCGGAGCTTTGTTGCTTGTCTCAGATGTTCCTATGATTCCCGAAGGTGTAAAGACTGAAGCTTCCGATAAAATGGTTACCGACAAATTCTCTACTCTTCATTTGGAAATTGGAATTGAAGCCATGACGGAGATAGGGAAAAAAGGGGAGAAGATAAAACACTTCAGGTATTAATATTTGCAACTCTGCGGTTAAAAGATTTACCGCAGAGTCGCAAAGAAAACATGATTACTTTTCGGGGTACAGCACAACTTTTACAAACTTATCCGTATCGAGATATTTATTTGCATAAGCTTTAATATCATCATTTGTAAGTTTTTCAACCCATGTATCATAATTCAGCATCTGTAGCGGATCTTCCTTATACATGAAATAGTTTGAAAGAACTCCAACCCAAAATCTATTTTGTTTTAATTTAACTTCGCGCTGGCGCTTTTGAGTTTCTTTTACTTTTGCAAGTGTTTCCGGAGTAGTTCCGAAATTTTTAAGGCTATCGATAACACTGAAAACCGAGTTTGTTAATTCCTCAACTCTTTTAGGGTCGCAGCCAAAATTAATATTCACCGTAACTTTTACAGTCGGTATTCTATCAAACTGATGATAAACACTCACTCCGTAGGTTCCTCCTTTATCTTCACGTATTACTTCACGCAAACGGATATTGAGAACGTCCATCAAAGATTCCATCAAATACTCGTTTGCCCTGCTCCATGTAAATGAAGACGGAAAAACAATACCGACAGTACTTTTCTGCTCGATTCCTTTTTTAACAACTTTCTCGATTTTTGTATCGGGAGTTGTCATCTTAAGGTTGCGCCAGGTTTCATTTCTTTTAAGAGAAGGAAGTGAACCCAGGTATTTTTCAACAAAAGGTTTAAAGGAGGACAAATCAATATTTCCCGCGAAGACAAAAGTAAAATCACTTGCATCGGCGAAACGGTCTTTATAAAAATTAAATGATTTTGTTAAATCCATTTCGTCCAACCGTTTTAAACTCCACGTTTGAACGCGCGGGTGATAATTTGCCATAGTAACCATCATGGTATCGTTGAAAGCAACGCGGGGTTCATTACTGTAATTTTCTAAATATGCTTTCATTTTTGCTTTATAAGACTGGAAGGCGGTTGAATCAAGCCTCGGAGAGGTGAAGTTTAAATAAATTAATTGAAACATCGTTTCGGCATCTTTAGGGCTGCAATTGCCGTTTAATCCTTCGGAATAACTACCGATATAAGGATTTGCAGAAGCCACTTTTCCGGCTAAAGCTTTTTGCAATTCGTTCACAGAAAATTCTCCAAGCCCGGCTTCACTTAGAATGCTTACAGCGCTACTTGTCGCTTTATATGTTTGGTCGTCAATTAAAGAAGATCCGCCAAGGCTGAAAGCTGAAAAAGTGATCTCATCGTTTTTGAAATCTGTTGGCTTTACAATTACTTTTACTCCATTACCAAGTGTCCATTCAACAATTCCAAGTTTCTCTAATTTTGTTTCTTTTATAATTGGAGAAGCGGAAGCCAAGTTTTTTACTAATGGTTGTTCAAGTGTTTTGTCCTTATACGCTTCGATATTTTCTTTGCCAACTTTTTCCAGAACTGCGGTTAAGTCAGCTTCTGTTGGAATTTTACTCCCTGCTTTTTCAGGAACATTTACGAGAACCACACGGTTATCAGTCTTGATCAGTTCGCTTGAAAGTTTGTTTACATCATCCAGTGTAATTCCGGGAAGAAGTTTAGTTGTCAAAGCAAATTCATTTTCAATACCGGGGATTGGTTCTCCTTCTAAATAATTGCTTACAAACTGCCAGATAAGAACGGATGATTCCGTTTTGTCTTTTTCATCTTTTTGTTTTTCAATTTGGCGAAGAAGATTTTTTTTGTGGCGGTCAAGTTCTGATTGCGTGAATCCATATTTGCGAGTTCGTTCTGCTTCGCGAAGCAGCACCTCTAATCCACGTTCTATTCCGTTATCTTTTACCATCGCTTGTAAAAAATTTACATCGGCAGTGCGGACCATTCTTCCTTTACCGGCAGCAGCGAAAGCAAATGGGGGATCGGCAAGTTGTGTTAATTCTCTTAATCTTTCGTTAAACATACCTCCAAATAACTGATAGGTAAGTGTCTTGCGATAATCATCAATAGTTGTAACGGTTTCAGGTTGTTGTTTATAATAAAGTGAAACAGTTGAATACATGGCTTCTTTATCCGAAGCTATAGCGAACTGTGTGCCTTTCTGCGGTGGAACCGGAAAGAGTTCTCTTTTGCGTTCGTTTGTTGGGGCTTCAATATTTTCAAAGTGGTCTTTGATCAGTGTTTCAATTTCCGTTTTATCAAAATCGCCTACCGCAACAACTGCCATAAGATCGGGGCGGTACCAATCTTTATAAAAATTTGTAAGAGTTGGATGTGCGAAGGATTTTATGATGTTAATATCGCCGATGGTTAACCGGTCGGCATATTTTGAATCTTTAAAAATAATAGGAAGTTGTTTATCGAGCATACGCATTTGTGCCCCTCGTCCAAGCCGCCATTCTTCAGTAATTACACCACGTTCTTTATCGATTTCGGTTGAATCGAATGCCAATCCATGCGCCCAATCTTCCAAAACTAAAAATGCTTTTCGCATAATTGCCTGGCTATCTGTTGGTACTTGCAACATATAAACCGTTTCATCAAAACTTGTAAAAGCATTTAATTCGGGACCGAACTTTACGCCGATAGATTCTAAATAGTTGATCAATTCATTTTTCTTAAAATGTTTTGTTCCGTTAAATGCCATGTGCTCAACGAAATGCGCGAGTCCTTTTTGATCGTCATTTTCTAAAACGCTTCCGGCATTTACGACTAATCGCAGTTCAGCCCGTTTTTCCGGTTTTTTGTTTTGTAAAATGTAATAGCGGATTCCGTTCTTCAATGTTCCGATGGTTACATCCGGATTTACGGGTAACTTTTCGGTTTGAGCCCAGATGATTTGTGAGAGAAGAAAAGTGAAGAGAATAAAAAATTTTCTAAATCTAGCCATGATTCCCGTCCTATTTTTGTTAAGAAATATTTAAAGGATTGTTTGAAACTTAATTAATTTTATTTAAAAAATTCAATCCGGCACAGTAGTATTTTTGTTGGTTTGGTTTTAGAACCTGACATTTAATCGACGAGAAGTTAAGCTTTAATTGTTTTCTGAACCTAAATCGAGTTTTGCAAACATGGAAGCACTGGGTTTCTCGACATTCTTTGGAGTAAATTGATTTCGTAAGGGATGCTTGCAAAACATTACCGATCCAAAATGAAAATAATGGGTACAAGTGGGATTTTCGACAAGACACTGATAAATTTTGCCGTTTGCTACTTCTTTTAGTTGGCATTCCGGAAAAAAGTCTTTTAACCCTTCTTTTTTAGTAAATATTGATTCTTCCATCTGTTCCTCAAATAATATAGACCTATAAAATTAAAACCACTTAAAATGGGGATCTTTAAATCAAATCACCGTGATCATTAAATAAACGGGAAGCAGTAACCAATTACTTCAACTGGAAAAAGCATTGATTTATCAAAAAAGTCTTCCGTTTATAAAAGTAATTTCACAAAATTAACTTAGATAAAAGCATCTAGAAAAAACAGTAGGGAACCCCCTACAAATTAGTAGGGAACCCCCTACAAAACAGTAGGGAACCCCCTACAAAACAGTAGGGAACCTCCTACTAAACAGTAGGGAACCTCCTACTAAATGATGTTCCCGGGTGATTATCAAACGAATCAAATTTTCTTTTCCTACTTTAAAAAATGAAAAAGAGGTTTAAGGAAGCATGGTCGCACATCAATTTTCTTCACGCTCGACTTAAATTAGCACCCTCGCCGCCGCCGATAAGTGGAATGATCGTACGAATGAGCTATGGATCCTATTCTCTTAAATGATTATTAGCCTTGATGATGAATCCGCATACAAAACTTCCGGTTTCTTTTCTTATTTTTCAGTACGAAAATTCATTAATATCTGAAGGGTAGACGATTTGGCACTCTTAACAAAAATTGAAAACAAAACTGCCGTTGTCGGCGTTATCGGATTGGGATATGTCGGTTTACCGTTAGCACTTGAATTTGCAAAAAAAGAATTTCAAGTGATCGGCTTTGACCTTGATGAAAGGAAATCAAAATTCATTGCCGAAGGAAAATCATACATAAAGCATATAGCTTCTGAAAGAATTGCCGAAGTTGTTGCTACAGGAAAATTTTCAGCAACAACCGATTTTGCACAGCTACCGCTGGTTGACGCAATAATCATTTGCGTTCCAACTCCCTTAGATGAACACCGCGAACCGGATATGAGCTTTATCGTGAATTCGGCTAAAACGGTTGCCCAATATTTTAGAAAAGGTCAACTTGTAGTACTTGAATCCTCTACGTATCCGGGAACGACCGAAGAAATTCTTCTTCCCTTACTGGAAGATTCGCAAACGAATAAAGAAAAACTAATAGTTGGTAAAGATTTTTACTTAGCGTTTTCGCCTGAAAGAGAAGACCCGAATAATCCGAACTATTCTACCGCGACGATTCCAAAAGTGATTGGTGGAATGACTCAGAATTGTTTGACCGTAACGCAAGCCTTATATAATCAGGTAATTGTTAAAACGGTAGCAGTCTCCTCGCCAAAAACAGCTGAAGCAACAAAATTGTTAGAAAACATTTATCGTTCAATCAATATCGCGTTGGTTAATGAATTGAAATTAGTCTTTGATAGAATGGGAATTGATGTCTGGGAAGTTATTGAAGCGGCAAAAACAAAACCGTTCGGTTTTCATGCGTTCTATCCGGGACCCGGTCTTGGCGGACATTGCATTCCGATTGATCCTTTCTACTTAACCTGGAAAGCAAGAGAGTATGATATCAATACAAAATTTATTGAATTAGCAGGTGAGATAAATACAAGCATGCCATATTACGTTGTTGAAAAAACAGCAGACGCATTGAACAAGCATAAAAAATCGCTTAACGGATCTAAAATCTTGATCCTAGGTGCTTCGTATAAAAAAGATATTGACGATATGCGCGAATCTCCATCTCTTAAGTTAATTGAGATATTACGGGATCGCGGCTGTATTGTTGATTATAATGATCCTTACGTCCCCAAACTTCCGAAGACAAGAAAATATGATTATGATATGGAGTCGGTTCCGCTTACGAAAGAGAATATAAAAAAGTATGATGTGCTGTTACTCAGTACCGATCATACAAATTATGATTATAAACTGATCGCAGGACAAGCATCGCTTATTATTGATACGCGGAACGCTTTCGGTAGGAACGGTATTGTAGATGAAAAAATTGTAAAAGCGTAAAGCGCAAAAAATTTATTCAATTTCTAAACAGAAGATGGGATTTTCGTTTAAAACAGTTTTTACGAATCCCATTTTTTGTAAGTAGGAATCGTGTTTTGCGTTTCCGGGATTGCTATAAAGCTTTTTGATCTTCTTTTTGGTGAAAATATTCTGGTACACGTATTTACCTATCTTCAAATCCCTATATCCCGGAATAACAAAATCAAGTTCGATAAAAAGGCTATCATCGTTTTTCTTCGTTGCACAGATAAGTCCAGCGGGAATTGAGTTTCGGAGAATGAAAAAGACTACCGAATCTTCATCGCCTTTAAAAGAAAAAGAAGGCATATATTTTTTAATCTCTTGATCGTGGAATGCTAAAAAATAGTTGACGTATTCGGAGTTATGCATAACTTCCAATACTTTGAAATATTCCTTCGCTTTAAAAATATCGTATAAATAATAAAGATCAACCAAGCAGATAAACCCGTTTACGATGGCAACCGGGAGAGCGTTTATTAGCAATCCGTATGTTGCAAAAATTATCGCTCCGATTAAATTGATAATTCTAAGTTTGACAATTCCGCTCATCATAAGCGAAACGGCTACCAAGCCAGAAGCCGCGTAACCGATAAATTCTATTATTTGAATATTCTTCTCCTAAAAATGTTGCAAGTTATTGCGTGAGACTTTTATTGAATTTTTAATGAATCGATTAAAATCAATTTCTTTCCATCCCAATTGTAGTAATATGAATATAAAACAGGGATCGTTTCTAAGCTAAGTGTATCTATCGGATCTGTTATTACTAAACTGCTACTTAATCTAAAATCGATCCCAGCCGTTGTAACTAAGTTAAAGGGGAAAAACACTTTGCCATTTTTTGCATCAACAATGGCATGGCTTTGACACGATGAGCCACATCCCCACTCAACCAACCTAAAATGCCCCGCAAAGTTAGGTCCTATTTTTGCTCCTTCTCTTAAGACAGTTCTAAATTTTTTCGCATAAGGGTTGCTTGATAAATCTACTTTTGCTGGAATTCCTTTAAATGTATCTAAGATCGGGAAATCATCAAATGACGGAAATTTGTGTTCCTTTTGTTTATTTATACTAGTGTCTTGTGAGTTTGAAGTACTAAATATACTGATGCAAACAATCAAGAGCAGCACGCTAACTTTGATTATCACTAAAAAAAATTTTTTATGGTTCATAAACGATTTTTTCCATTAAATATTTCTAGAATCATACTCCCAAAATTTTCTTATAATACTCTTCATATTGCGGGACGATCATAGATTTGTCAAAATATTCTACCGCCCTTGCTCTCGCGTTGGCAGAAAACATCTGATATTTCTTTTCGTTGGTTAATAATTCAATTGCATATTTCGCCATCCGTTCAACATCTCCGAATTCTGCGATGTAGCCGGTTTCGTTGTGGGACATTAATTCCGGCAAACCGCCAACGCTTGAACTGATAACGGGAAGACCGCATGACATCGCCTCCAAAGCAGCCAAACCAAAACTCTCTGATTGTGAAGGGATTAAAAATACATCCCCGCAATTGAGAATATCTGCTAGCCCATCCTGCTTGCCGAGGAAGATAACTTTATCGCAAAGATCAAGTTCGCGGCATAGCCGCTCGCATTCGGAGCGATCCGGTCCGTCGCCAACCAGCACAAGTTTACACGGAATTTCTTTTGCAACGATTTTTAAAATTTTAAGTGTGTCCGAAACTCTTTTTACCGGTCGAAAGTTTGACGTGTGGATGAGTATCTTTTCACCATTTGGTGCACAATGTTTTTTTAACTGTCCCGGTACCTGGGGAGAATAGACTTCCGTATCAACAAAATTGGGAATGACGCGGATGTCTTTTTCGATCTTATAATTAGTTAGCGTTTGGCTTTTCAAATGATTTGATACGGCTGTAACTCCATCGCTCTGCTCAATGCTGAATTTAACAAGATGAGAAAAAGAGGGTTCCAATCCAACCAATGAAATATCGGTTCCATGCAACGTTGTGATTATTTTAATATCACTTTTTTCTTTGACAATTTGTTTTGCGAGGTAAGCGCTTGTTGCGTGCGGAATGGCGTAATGCACGTGGAATAAATCGAGATTTTCGTAACGGATAACCTCAACCATTTTACTTGCAAGCGCTAGGGTGTACAACGAAAATTCAAACAACGGGTAAGTGCTGGTCTCAACCTCGTGAAAAAAAATATTTTCAACAAAATGCGTTAGCCGGAAAGGGAGCGCATACGATACAAAATGAACTTCATGACCTTTTAATGCGAGTTCTTTGCCGAGTTCAGTAGCAATAACTCCGCTGCCGCCGTAAGTTGGGTAGCATGTAATTCCAATTTTCATAGTAAAACCGTTTGTCCCTTTGGGAAAGTAATTCTGACCATCACTAAAAGAAAATTAATTATTATTTTTATTTTAAACTATGGCAATTTCAATTGAAAAGCGTTATGTAAAAGTCGGTTACATTAGCTAATCGTTTCCGAATCATCCAATCATTTAAAATGATCGATCAAATATGAGTCTTCTCAACAAATTTCTCGCATTTAACGCGGGAACCAAAAAGAAACTATTTCGCCGCGAAGTTGAAAAAGCTTTACGCGGTGGGAAGCAAATAAAACTGCCTCCTCTTCCTCTATATAATCAACAACAAATCTCAGCCATTAAAAATTCCTTTCCCTTCATAGTTATTTCATCGGAGAGTGAAAAAGTTTCCATAAAGGAATTTTTAGAGAATCATGAAATTGCCGGAAATGTCTTAACCGAAGCCGAGAAAATTCTACAACACCGGTTCGCTTTTTTCGGTATTGAAGAAAAAATGCTGGGTAAAAAAATCGATTGGAACTTCGATTATCTCTCGTCGTTTACATTTCCAAACGAGCCCTATTGGAATCTTAATGTTGAAGAATTCCCGAAAGATGTGGATGTACAAACCGCGTGGGAGTTGGGAAGGATGCACCAACTTTCAGTACTTGGAGCAGCGTTCCTTTTAACTAATGATGAAAAATATTCCGAAAAATATTTTTCCATGGTTAATGATTTTATAACCTCTACGGCTAATTTCTCCGGTGTACAATGGACCAGTCCGCCCGAAGTTGCAATTCGTTTACTCAATATTATTTTGGGATTTGGTTTCTTTCTCGAATCCCCATCGCTAAACGAACAACGTTTTCTTAAAATTCAGGAAGCCGTATTGCTTCACACTTTATACTTAGAACATGCTCTTGAACATTCGGAAGTGCGAGACCACCGTTTTGTTCTTGTGCACCTTGGGCTTTTGTGTGCGAGCATGTTCGTTCAGAATAAAGCTTATGCAGAAAGGCTTTTCCACTTTTCCGCTTCTCACTTTGAACAAGAAATACGTCGTCAAGTTTCTGAAGACGGTGTAAGTTTTGAACAGTCGGTGCAACTTCATCCCCTTAATACCGAATTGTTTTTACTCGCAAAATATTTTTTAGAAAGAAAAGGGAAAAAGGTTTCGGATGGATACAACCGGCGTCTGCATGAAATGTTTGTCGCTTTAAGTCTGTATCGGAGACCTGTTTCGCATAACAGTGAAGAAAGCTCGCTCCCGAACATTGGAGATGCCTTCACTTCTTCAATTCTTGATTTTTGTTCGTGGAACCAGTCGAAATATATTAGTGAATTGCTTTCCGTCGGGGCATATCTCTTTGATGGAAAGAAATTAATCTTACCTGCTCAAGGATCTGCGACATATCTTCTTTTTCTTTTTGGCGCAAATGCTGTTACTGCATTTCACTCCTTAAAAAACGATATGAGCCGGTCCTCATCTGTTGGGTTAACGGTAGGTGGACATTATTTTTTCCGGACGAAAGAAACAGATTTGTTCATCCGGGCAGCGGAAATAGGGCGTTCCGGCTTTGGCGCCCCCGGGCATAACGATACCTTCACTTTTGAACTTTGCTATCAGCATAAATTGTTTTTTGTTGATTCCGGTACGTATTCTTTTTATGCCGACAAAGATTTGCGGAACAAACTTCGTTCGGTTTTTTCTCACAATACGTTTTCAATTGATAATACACAGCTTGCCGATTTTAACGGATTATTTAACATAAAAGAAGATTTAACAAAACCGAAAATAATAGAATGGCAAACAGATAATGAAGAAGATATTTTGATTGCCCAGCATTTCGCATACGTCAGGCTTGCTGATCCTGTGATTAGTAAAAGAGGATTTTATTTTCTCAAAGAGAAAAAGAAAATTAAAATTAAAGATGAATTTCTTGGAGGGACAAAACATAAGATTGTTTCTCATTTGCATCTCCATCCGGATGTTGAAATTGAAAAAGTAGAACCAAATAAATATTTGTTGAAAAATGGAGAAGCGGGTTTGCGGATCAGTTTCCACAGCTCAAGTGAAAATTTTGAAACATATCTGCAAGATTCCGTTTATTCACCGGGCTACAGAGTTTTACATCATGCAAAAAAATTTCACACCGTGTTGCATGAAAATCTCCCAACGTTTTACATTATAGAAATTGATCTATTATGAAGATCCTTATCATCGGGCATACGGTAGAAGACCATATTATTTTTCAACGTGAAAAACAGGAAGTAAAACCGGGGGGAATTTTTTATTCAGCCTCCGGATTTCATTTTCTTAATGACGCCGAAGATGAAATTTTTCTTTGCACTTCAATTCAAAAGGAAAATTACGGATTGTTTGCTCCGGTTTATGACAACTTTAATAAAGAATATTTTTCGTATGCAAAAAAAATTCCGGTTATTCATCTCAATGTTTTCGAAAAGAAAGAACGCCACGAACGGTACGAAAATATCACCGACAAACTTACTGTTCCTATTGAAGCTTTGAATAAATTTGACGGAATCTTTATCAACATAATTACCGGTTTTGATATCAACATTGAAGATATCCAACAGATCAGAAAAAATTATGAGGGACTCATCTACCTTGATATTCATTCGCTTGCTCGTGGTATTGATGAGAATTACCGCCGTGACTTCCGCAAAATTCCTGAAATTGATAAATGGCTTTCCTCAATTGATATTGTGCAGGCAAACGATCATGAACTCTTTACGTTAAGCGAAAAAAAAACGGAAACTGAAATTGTTGAAGAACTTTTACAAGTCGGAGTAAAAATCATTCTCGTTACCAAAGGAGAACACGGGGCAACGATCTATGCAATGAAAAAAGAAGAAATTTTTTCAATGACACTTCCGGCAATTCAAGTTGAAACGAAAAATAAAGTTGGGTGCGGAGATGTTTTTGGTGCGGCTTTCTTTTCTTCCTATATTAAAGATAAAAATATGGAAAAGGCTTTTGCCATTGCAAATATTGCGGGTGGATGTATTGCTTCTTATTCTGAAATAAAAAAAATGAAAGATTTACGACACGATGTTCTCTCAAGATTTTCTTAAAAAAAGAGTTTTAATTTTTGGCTCTAACGGAATGCTCGGACAACGGACTATTCATCTTTTTTCGCAAACCGGGAATTATGAAATCCTTGCTTCATCGAGCGAACCGGAACCGTTTATTCCCGGGATAGATTATAAACAAGTTGATTTTACTCAGCGTGATGAAGTGAAAAATGTAATTCTCAATTTTTATCCCGACGTTATCATTAACGCCGCCGCTTATACTAATGTTGACAAAGCCGAAACCGACCGCGAACTTTGCTGGAAAGTAAATGTGAAAGGATTGGAGTTCATCACGGAAGCTGCGCGCGTGGTTGACTGTCATATCATTCACATTTCAACCGACTATGTCTTTGACGGCTTCAGAGGTCCCTACAGCGAAATAGATACACCGAATCCGTTTGGGTATTATGCCCGCACAAAACTTGCCAGTGAAAATGCTTTAAAGATCGGTGGAACGCCGTTTACCATTTTGCGCACAAATGTTTTGTACGGAATTATTAAAACCGGCAGAGCTGATTTTGTTCGCTGGGTTGTGGATTCGATTAGAAACGAAAAACCGATCCGCATTGTAACCGATCAAATTAATAACCCAACATTTTTGGATGATCTCGCTTCAGCGATTCGAGGAGTGATTGAAAAGAAAAAATTCGGACTTTATCATATCGGCGGAAGAGAATTTCTTTCGCGGTACGATTTCACGATGCGGATAGCTGATTATTTCAATTTAGATAAATCGTTTATTACACCGATCTTTACTCAAGAATTAAATCAACCGGCTCCTCGACCGCTAAAATCGGGGCTGATAACGATTAAGTCGGAATCGGAATTCGGATTCAAACCGCACAGCATTGAAGAATCATTTGAAAAAATGAAAAAGGAATTAAACTTATGAAACTGAAATTAACACCTCTAATTTTCCTCCTTTCCTGTTTTCTTCTTTTCTTCTCAACAATAGATGTTTTCGCACAAAAAAAATTCCCTGATTGGGCAAAAGGAATTATCTGGTACCAAATTTTCCCGGAACGTTTTGCCAACGGTAATTCAAGCAATGATCCAACCGCGGAAGATATCTTTGTAAATCAAAAAAGAATTCCCGAAGATTGGAAAGTTACAAAATGGACTTCCAATTGGTTTGCACAAGCGGGGTGGGAAAAGAAACTTGGGAATCACGGTCATGGCAGTTTTACTTCACGGCGGTACGGCGGAGATATTCAGGGGATCATCAACAAGTTGGATTATTTGAAAGAACTTGGCGTTGGAGCAATTTATCTTAATCCTATGTTTGATGCAGTATCCATGCATAAATACGACGGCTCCACCTATCATCATATTGATCATTCATTTGGTCTCGATCCTGCATGGGATAAAAAATTAATGAACTCTGAAACACCGGATGATCCGGCAACATGGAAAGTAACGTCTGCTGATAAATTATTTTTCCAACTAATTAAAGAAGTGCATGCACGCGGAATGCGCATCATTCTTGATGGGGTATTTAATCATACCGGTGAACAGTTTTGGGCGTTCCGGGACGTTGTGAAAAAGCAACAAAACTCGAAGTATAAAGATTGGTACAAAATAAAAAGTTTTGATGATCCCAAAACAGAAGAGAATGAATTTGATTATAAAGGTTGGTGGGGAACAAAATCGCTGCCGGAATTTAATAGAAGTGAAACCGATTTATTCCCCGCTGTAAAAAAATATATTTTCGATGCAACAAAAAGATGGATGGACCCAAACGGAGATGGAAATCCGGAGGATGGAATTGACGGATGGCGCTTGGATGTTGCCAACGAAGTTCCTATAGGTTTTTGGCGCGATTGGAATGCAGAAGTAAAATCGCTCAATCCGCAAGCGATTATTCTTGGTGAACTGTGGCAAATCTCAAAAGAATATATTTCTGAGAACGGAGTTTTTGACGGACTGATGAATTACAATTTCGCTTATGCGGTTTGTGATTTGTTTATTAACAAAGAGAAGAAAATTCCGGTTTCAGAGTTCATTCAAAAACTGGAAGAAATTGACAAAGCATATCCTGAAGAAAATTTATTTCTGTTGCAGAATTTAATGGATTCACACGATGTTGACAGACTTGCTTCAATGATTATAAATCCCGACCGTCAATATGACCGCGATAATAATGGGCAGAATCCAAACTACAGCCCAAGAAAACCAAATGCTGATGAATATAATTTACAGAAACTAATTGCGGCATTTCAACTTACCTACCGCGGTGCCCCGATGATTTACTACGGCGACGAAGCCGGGATGTGGGGCGCTGATGATCCGCACGACCGGAAACCGATGGTCTGGCAAGAGTTAAGTTATGATGACGAGGTTATAGATGCTTCTTCGGGATTTAAAACCGGATTTGGAGCCTATAAAGTTGATGTGAACAACGATCTGCTGGATTTTTACAAAAAGATGACGAACGTTCATAATACTTCAAAAGCGCTTCGCTATGGCGATGTGAAATTTGTTTTGCAGAATAACGAGAAAAATATTTTTGCCTTCACCCGTACGTTTGAAAATGAAAAGCTGCTCATCCTTTTCAACCTGAACGAAAAAGAACAAAAATTTTCCTTCGAGATAAAAACTCCGCAGCTTTATGATTTATTAACGAAGGAAAAAATTGAAACGAAGAACAATCCCTTCTCAATTGAGCTTCCCGGAAAATCTTTTTCAATTTATACATTGGAATAAACCTGGAGAGCGAGCGAAGTTAATCAACTATTTTTACCGGTAATCATCGATGGTACAACCTTTATCTAATAATATGGTCTAAATGACATGTGACAAATTAATTTGTACACAAAAAATATTTCTTAAAGTTTCTCCGGATGGATATGAAAAAAGCGCTTACTCTTATTTTCCTTTTTGCTTCCCTTTTCTCAACATATGCTACTAAAATTGATACGCTTTCAAATGGAATAAAAATAAGAGCGATAAAATTAACTTCAACCATTTCCATTGACGGGAAGCTGACGGAAAGTGCATATCAATCTCCAGTTTCCATTAACAGATTTATTCAAAGAAATCCGAACGAAGGTCAGCCTGCATCAGAGAAAACAGACGTGTGGGTTTTTTACGATGACGACGCGGTCTATTTCTGCGCAAAAATGTACGACGCTCATCCCGATTCAATTATAAGTTTATTGGGGAGAAGAGATAACTTCCCGAGCTCTGATGAGTTTGGTGTTGGGATTGATCCCTATTATGACAAACAAACCGGTTATTTTTTTGAAATTAATCCTTCGGGGGCTATCTCCGATGGAACGTTGTATAATGATAGCTGGAGCGACAACTCTTGGAACGGTATCTGGGATTATGCCGCGTCAATTAACAGTGATGGCTGGAGCGCCGAAATGAAAATTCCTTTTTCTCAACTTCGTTTTAACGCTTCAGATTCAATGAAATGGGGGATTAATTTTCTTAGACAAATTGAAAGAAGAAAAGAAGAAGATTATACAATTATGGTTCCCAAAAAGGAAGGGGGATTCGTCTCTCACTTTGCCGATCTCGACGGATTAGAGGGAATTAAAGATAAACCCCGAATTGAAATACTTCCATACTTCGTACAAAAAGCACAATCTCTTGTACACGATCCGAACGATCCATTTTATAAAAACAATAGATATAAAACAACCATCGGAGGAGATATTAAAATCGGGTTAGGCAGCAACCTCTCACTTGATGCAACAATAAATCCCGATTTTGGTCAAGTTGAAGTTGACCCCGCGGTCGTAAATCTCTCAGCATTTGAAACCTATTTTGATGAAAAAAGACCATTCTTTATTGAAGGGAATAATCTCCTCAATTTTGGATACGGTGGAGTGAATAATAACTGGAATTTTAATTTCAGTTCGCCGAATTTTGTCTACTCAAGAAGGATCGGTCGCTCCCCCCAATATTATCCCGATGTTGACGGGTTCGTTGATCAACCGAATGAAACGCGAATTCTCGGCGCCGCAAAAATTACCGGAAAGCCGGCAACAGATTTTTCTTTTTACGGATTGACCGCAATTACACAACGGATGTCTGCAAGTATCGATGATAACGGAAACACTTCTCAACAGGAAGTTGAACCACTTACAAGCTATTCCGTATTTCGTGGCTTGAAAGAATTTAATAAAGGGAATCAAGGACTTGGATTTCTTGCCACTGCTGTTGATAGAGATTTGCATGATAAAAATCTTGTATCAGTTCTTCCTAAAAATAGTTTTGTTGGTGGAATTGATGGTTGGACCTATTTAGATGAAGATAAAACTTATGCTGTTAATGGGTATGTAGCAGGTTCATTTGTGAATGGTTCAAAAGATGCACTTAGCAATTTACAGGAAAAGTCATACCGTTATTTTCAACGCCCGGATGCAACATACGCAAGACTTGATAGCAGCAGAACTTCTCTTACCGGTTCGATGGGAAGATTTATGCTGAATAAACAAAAGGGAAATTTTTATTTAAATACTGCCTTCGGTTTTATTACTCCCGGATTTGAATATAATGATCTGGGTTTTCAAGGGAAGACAAACGCGCTGAATGGGCATACCGTCCTTGGTTATCGCTGGTATGAGACTGATGGAGTATTTCGAAGCAAAGGGGTTTACGCGTTTGCGTTTAAAAATTTCGATTTTGAAGGAAACTGCGACGGAGACGGCTACGGCAGCTTTGTAAATCTTGAACTAGAAAATTATTACGGATTTGAATTACAAGCCTTTTATTTTCCACAGACTTTTTCTTCACGCTTAACCCGCGGAGGTCCAAGCTCTAAGTCTCCGGCGGGATATTCAGCATATTTTTACGGGTATACTGATAGCCGTAAAGCCTTAACGCTTTCCTATTCAACTGATTTTTCAAGTGATGATTTAGGAGGAAAATATATCGGTTATAGCGGCACGATGAACGTAAAAGTTGGCTCAAATCTTACTTTTTCAATCGGACCTTATGTCTCCTTCGGTTTAGAAAAAATTCAATGGGTAACTAAAACTGATGACCAAGGATATGCTCCTACTTACGGAAGCAGATATATTTTTGCCGAATTGTCTCAAAAAACTGTAGCTGCAAATATCCGCGTTAACTGGACTTTCACTCCCGTTTTAAGTTTACAATTGTTTGCTCAGCCTTTATTTTCAACGGGAAAGTATGAATCGTTTAAGCAACTGCATAAAGCGGGAACATTGGATTTTGATGTGTACGGGAAAAATGGTTCAACAATCAAGTATCTTTCTACTGATGATGAATATGAAATTACTCCATCCGTTTCCGAAGCTCCGTTTTATATCAGTAATCCAAACTTTAATTACAAATCATTTAAAGTGAACATGGTTTTGCGCTGGGAATTCAATTCCGGTTCTACGATGTATTTTGTTTGGACTCACGACAAACAGGATTTTAGAGATCCCGGTGTTCTTCAGCTAAACAAAGATTTCTCATCTTTAATGGATGCGCCCCCGAACAACATTTTTCTTATAAAAGTAAGTTATTGGTTTGATGCTGCGAAGTGGTAAATGAGAATACAGAAGTAAGAATGAATTGATAAAAACTTCCGGTGCTTGTAAAATAACGGAAGTTTTTTTAATCTCAGTTTCCTATACGGCGAACCACTATCAACAAACAACTAACAAAAAAGCCGCCCGAAAGCGGCTTCTGAAAGAGAAGGTCGAAAAATAAAATTTTATTTAACGAGATTCATTTTTATTGATTGCATATAGTTTCCGGCTTTAATTCTTACGAAATAAATTCCGCTTGATACTTTGTTTCCGAATTCGTTTACCGTATCCCATGAAGTTTGGAATGATCCGGCGTTATACTCTTCATAGTTTACTAACGTTTTAACTAACGTTCCCTGAATATCATAAACGGCAAGATAGACCTTCTCTGATTTTGGAATTGAGAAACGGATCGTAGTATTTGGATTAAACGGATTTGGATAATTTTGCGCAAGCTGATATTCTTTTGGTGTAGTTGAGACTTGTTTAACAACTTCATTTGGGTTATGCGGGTCACCATGGCACGGGGTACAATTCATTTGTGTCATTACGTTATTCAACAAAGTTGATCCGTGGCAAGTCTGGCATTGAGCAACCGTCGGGTCAGTTACAAACGTTGAAGTAAATGTCTGTGCAAAATATGCGTTAAGCATTTCCGCTGTTTTTGCTGCTAGATCGCCGGCTACACGGGCGCATCGCTCTTTTCTTTCAGTGCTACCAACATTCTTTCCCGAGGCAATACACCATTGGGTAACAGCAGCATGGCATAAAGGATTGCCGGAGATGTCCTGCGGAAGTGCACCGGCATATTTTGCGTCAACATATTTGCCGTCAATTGAAGCTTGATTAGCAGCATCGGAGGGGGATTTTTCCGAGATTGCCCAACCCCAAACTTCATTTATTATTTTTCCGTAATCCGCTTTAGGAACGACAAGACTAATAAGCGCTGCCGCACCATTTAATGTTCCGCATAAGGTTCCCCAGCTATTTCCACCGCCTCCGCCGTATAACATTATTTCCATAGGCAAGCTAGCCCAAGGGTCAGGTGTTTTCTCTGCTAAAGCCTCAACAAGCGCTCCAAAAACTCCCGCACAACAAGCCTGTCCGGCATAATAAAAATGATGAGCTTTTAATCTTACCACTTCAGGGTCGAGGGTTGTATAAGGCCAGGGATAGGGAGTAGTTTTTGTGCTAGCTTTTAAAGTAGCAGTTGTTGCAAGGCTTGCAAAACTAGCAATTGCCGTAGCGCCTACAGCTGCTTTTGATGCATTTACCAAGAAATCTTTTCTGGTCAGGTTCTCTCTCATGTTAACTCCTTTTGTGTTGATGTATGTATTGTTTGGAATAAATTCCTTTTTAGATGTGCTATGATCAAATCAATTTTCGGTTCGGATGGATTCTTTTGTTTGGCTTTTTCAAAATAGTTTAGAGATTCGGTAATGTTGCAATAAAGTGATAATAACCCAAGCACATAAAATTTAGTAAACTCATTCTCATAGGTAACAACACCGGTTGCTATGTCGGTGATAAGCCCCGGGCAGGGGCAATCGTCTGCCTGGGGGTCTGTGTTCGTTATAACTTCAATGTCGGTGGAAATTAAGGAGAGAAATAAATCAAGTGCCTCGCGTGGTTTGTTAATCAGCGTATAACAGATAATTAACTTTTTGGTCAATCTTTTATTGGGGGTTAATTGAAGCGATTGTTCTAACTCCTTTGCGGCTAAGTTGTATTTCCGCATCATAAAATATTGATTTGCAAGCATTTTTTCCATAATGAGTATTCATTTCAATTGAAATGCCAGTCTGATTTTATAGGGGAAAAAGATTTTTTTAGTGCTTTTTGAGGGGGGAGTGTTTCAATAAAGCGGGAACCGTTGCAACAATTTGTTGCACTGCAACGGTCTATTCTTCGATGCCGAGTGTTTTAAGATACCTCCAGAGGGTAGACCTATTTATTTCTAACTCTTTAGCAGCGTTGCTCTTGTTCCATTTATGTTTTTCAAGTGTTTTAATAACGTTGCCGGCTTGCAATTTTTCTTTAGTAAACTGTTTTCCCGTATCGGGACACGTTTTACTTAATCTAATTGATTGAGGAAGTTTACAGACTTCTACCGGAATACCGGCTTTTGATCTTACGAAAGCATATTCGATTGCATTTTCTAATTCTCTTACATTTCCGGGCCACGAATAATTCGAGAGAGCATCAAGCGCATCATCGGTAAATTCCAAAATCTCTTTATGATAGATCATTGAAAACTTTTTTAAGAAATGGTTAGCCAAAAACAGCACATCTTCTTTTCTCTCTCTAAGCGGGGGCAAATGGATAGGAATAACATTTAACCGGAAAAAGAGATCTTCTCTAAATTTTCCTTCTTGAATAGCCTTTTCGATATTCACATTGGTCGCGGCTATAATTCTTACATCAACCTTGCGGGTAACCGACTCGCCGACTTTTTCAAAGGTGCCGTCTTGAATAACCCGGAGTAATTGCATCTGCATTTGAGGAGGCATTTCACCAATCTCATCCAAAAAAATTGTTCCGTTATTTGCAAGTTCAAATCTTCCGGTTCTATCTTTTAAAGCATCTGTAAACGCTCCTTTTACATGTCCGAAGAGTTCGCTTGCCAGGAGATTAGGAGGTAAGACTGCACAATTAACTTTTACATACGGTTTGTCTTTTCGCAGGCTGGTTGCCTGAATTGCGTCGGCGATCAATTCCTTTCCGGTTCCCGTTTCTCCGGTGATGAGGATACTTGCATTACAACCGGCAATCTCAAGGATTAGCTCAAAGATGTCTTCCATCTCGCGGCTAAATCCAACTATCCCGTAGAAGTGAGTGTTTTTTATAAGATATTTTTCAACGTTTTGCTGTTGCTCGATTTCTCTAAAAGTGATGACCCCGCCCACAGTTTGTGTTGCGTTATTTTTTAAGAGTACAGCATTTAGTCTTATTGATTTAATCTGATCTTTGCAATGAATTTTAGAATCAAAATCGTAGATCGTCTTTCCGGATTCTAACACCCGAACGATAGGGCATCGGTTATCGCAGTATTTCGATTTGAAAACATTTTTACAGTATTTCCCGATTACATCATCGCGGTGCAATCCGGTAATTCTTTCAGCCGCTTCATTAAAAAATTTTATTCTGAATTCTTCATCTACCGAGAATACGCCTTCTGCCAGTGAATGAAGAATTTCATTTTGAAAATTATTTTCCATTTGGATTTGAGAAGCTCAAGTTTGATTTACAATTAAATAAGACTCTGCAAATATAACGAGAACTGAGCAAATCTTGTTATCAGGTAAGGAATTTCATGTTCTGACATTTACAAGCTGCAACCCAAAACTATTCCGTTTTATTAGATCTTTTTATCTGCAGTTACCGTAATGCTAAAGATTCCAACACCGCTATGACGGTATCCGGTAAGTTCTGCTTCGGATAAATATTCTTTTAAGATATCATCCGGAAGATCAATTACTTTGGTCTTTTTAACTTCAATGTTTTTGAAACCGGTCTGTTCAATAATTTTCAAATAATCATCTTGTTGAATAGCACCTGCCACACACCCGGCATACATTTCAGCCGATGCTTTAAGATTCTCCGGCAATTCTCCTTTAATAACAATATCGGAAACGCAAAAATGTCCACCGGGTTTTAGAATTCTGTAAATTTCTGCAAATGCTTTTTGTTTGACTGGAACAAGATTCAAAACACAATTGCTCACAACAACATCTGCAAGAGAATCATCTAGAGGCATCGACTCAATTTCGCCTAATCGAAATTCAACATTCGTATAACCAAGTTTTGCATTGTTTGCGTTTGCTTTATTGATCATTTCTTTTGTCATATCAATGCCAATGACTTTTCCTTCTTCACCCGTTATAGCGCGTGCAACAAAAACATCGTTCCCGGCGCCGCTGCCAAGGTCAACCACAACATCGCCTTTTTTGATTGCGGCGAATTCAGTGGGAAGTCCGCAGCCTAAGCCAAGGTCTGCATCTGCGACGTAACCTTCAAGCTGGTCGTATTCGTCCTGCATAATTGTGTAACCAACAATTTTATTGTCGGTGGTTCCGCAGCATGAAGTTGGTCCACAGCATGAAGTTGATTGCTTTGCAATCTCTCCATATTTCTCTTTCACAATTTCTTTTATTTCTTTTTCGTTTTGCATGAAAGGTTATCTCCTTCGTTAAGTTTAGTAAAATAGTTTTGAAAATCTTTTGTTACCTTTTGTAGCGCTGTAACATTTACGCAATAACAAACCTTCGGTCCATCGATATCTCCCGAAATTAACCCAACGCGTTTTAACTCTTTAAGATGCTGCGAAACCGTTGCCTGTGCAAGCGGTAGAAGAGTAACCAACTCACCACACATGCAAGCGTTAATTTCAGAAAGTATTTTCATGATTTTTATCCTCGCCGGATGCGAAAGCGCTTTTGCGAAATCTGCCAGAAGGATTTCATCGTCGGTAAAGTTTTGTGTTTTTGCAGTTGGCATATAATTTCCTCAATCGTTTATCGTAAATATACGATAAAGTGAGTCAGTCTGTCAAGAAAAAAGTTACTTGTATTGAAAAATATTTCAATTATTGGGGCGTTTGCAGTTTAGTAGAAGAAATACAACTGCATTACAATTAGAACGTCTAGGAAATTTTAAAGGAAGGCGATTCTTCAACAAGATTATTTACAAAATCTCCAACCGAGGATTCTTTTGCCATTAAATCTTTTAATGAGGTCTTCGTTACAACCCCGTCGATAGCGGTTTGAACCGCCCTCCAAAGCGAACGGATGGAGCAATCGATGGTATGGGTACAAACGATATCAACTCCGGAATAATCACTGCAAAAAGAGGCTTCAAATAATTTTCCGCCAAGTGCATTAAGCACGTCCGCAACAATAATCTGTTCCGGCGGACGCGAGAGTTTGTATCCACCGGCTTGACCACGTGCACTTTCGATAAATCCCCCGATGCGCAGCAGGCGCAAAATCTTTGCAGCGTTTGCCTGCGTAAGTTTTTCCGCACTACTGATTTCGGGAATCGTAAGTCCGTTTTGGGATGTGCTGTAAGCTATTCGCAGCAGACAGCGCAAACCATATTCTTCTTGTGAATTGAATTTCATTGTAAATAATTAGTTGTTTTGATTCAACGGGATTTTTGATCCGCACGTTTTAGCATATTGAACAGCTTCGTATTGCTCTTTTGATACTGAAGGTCCCTGGCGGGTACAGAATTCATCAAACGCGTCGGTTAGTTTTTTTGCAATTTGATCCGGTGAATAGCCTTCAATTTCAAATCGCGGAAGAAAGAAAATGACTTTTCCGTTTTTGAAAATTGCCATGCTGGGTGAAGAGGGGGCTTCACCAACAATTAACTCGCGAACTTTATCAACTGCATCTCTATCCTGCCCTGCAAAAACGGTTGTAAGTTTATCGGGAATAATAGAATGCTGAAGCGCTGCAGAAACTGCAGGTCTGGCACCGCCTGCGGCGCATCCGCAAACAGAATTAATTACTACCAAAATAGTTTTATCATTATTTACTTGAAGAGTATTTTCAACTGCTTCCTTTGTGCGCAATTCTTCAAATCCAACGGCGATCAATTCATCGCGCATCGGTTGAACAGCAGTTTCATCATACATCGGTGGTCTTGTTATTGTGAACATATTAGCTTTCTTTCTATTTTTAATAAAATCCTAATTCAACTTTTGCAACATCGCTCATCATATCTTTATCCCATGGCGGATTCCAAACAATCTCAACTCTAACTTTTCCGATTCCCGGAACAGCTTGTAATTTCTGCTGAACTTCAGGCGGAAGCGATTCTGCCACCGGACACATCGGCGAAGTAAGTGTCATGTTTACTTGCAAGTTCTTTTCGAGATCAAAGTTTAATTCGTAGATGAGTCCGAGTTCCCAAATATCAACGGGAATTTCAGGGTCGTAGCAGGTCTTTAACGCTCGAATAACTTTTTCCTGCATCTCAATTACTTCTGATTTTTGTGTTTCTACTTCCATGTTTACTCGGTTGAAATTTTTTCTTCTGTATTATTAAGCGCTACGTGCAGAGTATGCCACGCAAGACTGGCACATTTTACACGCGCCGGAAATTCATGTACACCTTGAAAGACCGCAAGTTTTCCCAACGCTTCAATTTCGTCAGCGTCTTTTAATTTTCCGGTTACCAGATTATGAAACTTTTCAAACAAATGCTCGGCTTCCTCTTTTGTTTTGCCCTTTACAATTGCGGTCATCAGCGATGCGGAAGATTTGGAGATAGCACAGCCGTTCCCGATAAAGGAAATATCTTTCACCACATCATGTTCAAGCTGCAAATAAATATCCAGATGGTCGCCGCACAAAGGATTATGCCCTTCAGCATGATGATTTGCATCGTCGAGTTTTTTAAAGTTTCTCGGACTCTTGTTATGATCTAGTATCACTTGCTGATACAGTTCTCGTAATTCACTATCCATTAGCCAAATACCTCAAATACTTTTTTTAGCGCATCGGCAGTAAAATCAATTTCCTCTTTCGTGTTATAAAAAGAAAGTGAGATTCTTGCCGTTGCAGGAATTCCAAATCGCTGCATCACCGGCTGCGTGCAATGATGTCCGGTTCTTATTGCGATGCCGTCAAAATCCAAAATGGTTCCAATGTCATGCGGATGAATACCTTCAAGTGCAAATGAAAAAACGCTGAGTTTGTTTTCTGCCGTGCCGATCGGCGTTAATTTTTCGACAGAAGATAACTTTGTGTTTGCATATTCGAAGAGATCCTTTTCGTACGAAGAGATTAAATCCATTCCGGTCTCATTCAAATAATCTATTGCCGTTCCCATTCCGATAACGCCGGCAATATTTGGTGTTCCGGCTTCAAACTTATAGGGCAAGGAATTGTATGTGGTTTTTTCAAACGTAACGGATGCGATCATATCGCCGCCGCCCTGATAGGGAGGCATTTCTTCTAAATATTTTTCTTTGCCGTAAAGAATTCCAACTCCCGTTGGAGCGTAAAGTTTGTGCCCGGAGAAGGCGAGAAAATCGCAGTCAAGTTCCTGTACATCAATTTTAAAATGCTGAATAGCCTGCGCGGCATCAATCAAGACTGGAATGTTTTTGCTGTGCGCTAGTTGAATAATTTCTTTTACCGGATTAACGGTTCCTAACGAGTTGGAAACATAAACCACCGAAATGAATTTCGTTTTATCGGAGATCAATTTTTCAAATGCTTCAAAAATGATTTCGCCTTTATCATTTATCGGAATAACTTTTAACTTCGCACCTTTTTCTTCGCAAAGTAATTGCCACGGAACAATGTTGGAGTGATGTTCAAGATGGGAGATAATAATTTCATCTCCTTCTTTAATAAATTTTTTGCCGAAAGAAGAAGCGACAAGATTGATCGAGTCGGTTGTTCCTTTGGTTATAACTATCTCAGACAATCGTGAAGCATTAATAAAACGCAAAACTTTTTCACGCGCTTGCTCGTAAGCCGTAGTTGCCTTTTGACTAAGTGAATGAACACCGCGGTGAATGTTTGAATTCAATGTTTTGTAATACTCTTCTTCTTTTTGAATAACGCATAACGGCTTTTGCGTTGTGGCAGCGTTATCAAAATAGACCAAAGGCTTTCCGTGAACCAACGTGTTTAAGATCGGAAAATCTTTTCTGATTTTTTGAACATCGAGTGTTTTTACATCTGTAAGCATTGCAATAATTCTTTGTTATAATAATTTTTTGGCAAGCAGCGCTTCCAGATGATCGCGTACTTGCAGCATTGAAATTGAATGCACCACATCGCTCGCAAAAGCATAAATAAGAATTGCTTTTGCTTCTTTCTCCTGGATGCCTCGCGCTTTTAAATAGAATAACTGATCTTTGTCCAACTGCCCAACCGTAGCGCCGTGTGAACATTTTACATCATCGGCAAAAATTTCTAACTGCGGTTTGGTGTTTACCAAAGCATCGGGAGAGAGTAAAATATTTTTGTTCTGTTGATATGCATTGGTTTTTTGCGCGTCTTGCCTTACAAAAACTTTTCCGTTAAAAACTCCACGCGATGTATCATTTAAAATGCCTTTATACAATTCGTTGCTTAAACAGTTCGGCTTTGCGTGGTCAATCGAAGTGTGGTTATCAACAAACTGAGAACCTTGCGTAACGTATAATCCGTTTAATCTGCATTCGGCAAATCCACCGTTAAATTTGGTGTTCACATTATTTCTAACAAGCGAACCGCCGAAGTTGATATTGTAAGAAGAAAAATTACTTGATTTTTCCAGCTCGACGGATAAGGTTGAAATATGAAAAGCGTTTAGCTGCTCGTCTTGTATGCGGACGTGCTCAACAACCGCGTTATCATTGACGATAAACTCTGTTACTTGATTAGTGAAATAAGTTCTCTCTCCAAATCCCGCGTAGGTCTCAATTATTTTTACTTGAGCATTTTGGTTTACTAAGAATAAATTTCTCGGTGAGATAAAAATATCATCTGCTTTGGTAACGTATAAAATTTGGATAGGCTTTTCAATTATCGCATTTTCTTCAACATGCACGAACGTTCCGTGATTAGCAAAGGCTGTGTTTAATTCGGAGAAGATGTTGTTGCCGGAAGAAGTAGTTTTGGAAAAATAGCGGAGCACTAAATCGGGATGATTTTTTATTGCCTGACAAATCGTTTCAATAACTAAACCTTTCGGAAGCGCCTCAACATCGGAAAATTCTTTTGAAAAATAACCGTTGATAAAAACCAGCGTGATAAATTCTTTTTTATCGAAAAGATATTTGTTGATAAACTGCGGATCAACTTCGGGAATAGAATCTGCCGGCTTGAATTCTTTGCTTAACAATGGATTAATGTTTGTGTATTTCCATTCTTCATCTTTTACGGAAGGGAAGTTCAATGCGGAAAATTTCTTTATCGCATCTTTTCTGATTTGATGAAAAGGAAGTTCCTTTTCACCGTTCAGAGTATTTTCAAACGATTGAAATTGTTTGATGAACAATTCCTTCAATTCAGTGGAGGAATTCATGCTACACCAACTCCGCGGCTTCTTCAATTACCCAATCGTAGCCTTTATCTTCAAGCTCTAACGCAAGTGATTTATCGCCCGATTTAATAATTTTTCCGTTGTAAAGTACGTGTACAAAATCGGGAACGATATAATTTAAAAGTCGCTGATAGTGTGTAACCACAATGGTTGCATTCTCAGGCGATTTCAATTTTGTAACTCCGTTTGCTACAATTCGGAGCGCGTCAATGTCCAACCCTGAATCAGTCTCGTCAAGTATCGCAAGTTTTGGCTGCAAGACAGCCATTTGAAAAATTTCATTTCGTTTTTTCTCGCCGCCGGAAAAACCTTCGTTCACCGAGCGTCTCAACAGATCTTCAGACAATTCAACGAGCGACATTTTCTTTTTTACGAGAGTAAGAAATTCCATCGCGTCTAGTTCTTCTTCACCGCGGTATTTGCGGATTGAGTTCAACGCATTTTTTAAAAGAGTTGTGTTTGAAACTCCAGGAATTTCT
>Ga0172379_10000800_pt1 | contig 73041 bp, 65 predicted proteins | sample GrowelOW334metaG_FD_119756 | JGI IMG/M metagenome (GOLD analysis project Ga0172379, IMG submission 119756) | Groundwater microbial communities from an aquifer near a municipal landfill in Southern Ontario, Canada - Groundwater well OW334 metaG | ecosystem: Environmental > Aquatic > Deep...
CAAGATCACCGGCACGCCTAACGTACCGGCCGGGGATTATGACTTTACCGCCGCGGCTAGAGATGAATTTTACGATCAAACAATCTCTCCCTATTCAGCCGAAACCACCAGAACTTTTACTTTAACCGTGGCTAATGAGAGTTTTATTGTCAATCCCATCCCCGACAGCACGATCTACACTTATCCGGCACCGTTTGTGTATTATGGCCCGGTGCAATTCAACGCTACGGCCAGCGTTACCACGCCCACGCCCGTAACTTACAGCCTGTTTAATAATCCGGCCTGGCTGACTATTAATCCAGCTACCGGCGCTATCCAGGGCACGCCCACAGACAACGTTAATGATCCAGGAGACAAAAATGTCATAGTCAGAGCCACTACGAACAATGGCTGTAATGTTATGGCCAGCAGTAATTTCACTATTCATGTTTTGGCTAATAGCTGGTGCGGGGACGGGGTTACTAATGGCGGCGAACAGTGTGATGGAGCTGGTACCGGCACCTCAATTAATAATCAGTGGGGTTGCACTAGTTGCCATTGGACCGGCGGTTGGTGCGGAGACGGGGTAATTAATGGTAGCGAGCATTGCGACGGCAGCAACCTTAATGGAGCGACTTGCGTAGGCTTAGGCTGGAGCGGAGGAAGTTTGAGCTGCAATAGCTCATGCCAGCCGAATACTGCTTCTTGCCAGTATACCTATTATGAAGTCCCGGCGGCTCGCGAGCATTATAGTAGTTTGGCTATTGGTGTTGGCACTATTTCTAGTGCTTATTGGAATATGAATATGTATGGTAGCACTTTTACCACCGGGTGGTGTGCTATTATGCAATCTTTTAATCAAATAAGTTCAACGCCAAATTCATCAACATTCATTACGCATACAAATTATGGGCCATCTTTTAGAGCGGTCTGGTCTTGGGGAAATTGCGCAGGCTATGCCGGAGGAGTATGCTCGGGATGCGATTATATTGGCGATGTATGGATATATAAATATCAAAGATAATAAGTGGTGTATTATTGTTATATCGGCGGCCAAGGTTGGCATGGACAATTATTAGGATTAGTTCGGCCGGCCGCGAGCACAAAAAACCGCCCTGTTTGAAACGGGCGGCTTTTTTATTAGAGCGGTTATCGCGGATTAAAAAATATAAAAGATAATCAGGCTGATTAAAAAGCCTAGCGCCGCGCCGGCGATAATTTGCGCCGGCGTATGGCCGATCTTTTCAACCAGAAGAGGATATTTTTCTTTAGTGATGATTTTATTATTGTTTAAGTCTCTGATTAAATTATTTAGAATTTGTCCGTGCTGTCCGACATAATTTCTAAGGCCTAGCGCGTCGCGGATGATAAAAAAACATAAAATTATAGAGACGAAAAATAGGGGAGAGCTAAAGCCTTGCGTAAGGCCGATGCTAGCAGTTAAAGAGATAATCATGGCCGCGTGGCTTGACGGCATGCCGGAGTAAGAGGAAATTGATTGCCAATCAAATTTTAAGTTGTTTGATTTTATGAAGAGTTTCGCAAACTGGGCGATTAAAGCGGCCGCCAGCGGCGCAATTAAAATTTGCAGCATATTATATGGCAGTAAGTTTATTAATTTTGAAAAAATAATAGTAGTATAAAGAAATTAAGAGATATATTAAAGTTAAAGAAGTAAAGATTATTAAAAAATTATTAAGCGAGGCGTAAGATTTAAGCTGTATAATAAATGTGTTCACGTTAGCGGCCGGATTATTTTCAGCCGGTAAAATTAATTTACTGTCATAGGCCGGCAGTAATTTTTGATTAAGTATGGAGTGGGTTAGTAAATTTTCCGCGCGCGCGAGTTCGTAATCGCTAAAATTTGTTTCTAAAAAATTAATATTTGAGTTAACGGAGCTTAGCCCGGAATCCAGCGATAAAGGCTGGACCGAACCAACCGGCGGCGCGCCGAATATTTGCACGACTATGGTTGTGTCTTGGCCCTGAAATTTTCCTTGAATAGCCGAAATGCCGATTTCTTTATAGTAAGGGCTTAAAATATTTTTTTTATGCAGTGGTGAATTTTTCCAAGCTTCCACTACGCCAGCGCTCGTTACAAAATCAATGGCTAAATTTTCACCCACGTAAGAATAATTATAGCCGGTTTCGCGGATCCATGAGGAAAATTTCCTGTCAGCAATATTATGCTTAAAAGTCTGGGATTCTAAAATGGCTTGGCCCTTGGCTATGGCGGCTTGAGTTAATAGCTGGTTGGCGGTTAAGGCATTAAGGCCGGCCTCCACCCTCTCTTGGTTGGTCAGGGCGATTATTTCTTCAGGAGTAATCGCGGATAGATAAGCCGAATTAGGCAATAAAAAAATCCCTACGAGCATACCCAATAGAGATAACTTGAATTTAAGCCTAATTGATTGTTTTGAGCCGCCGCCATATGCAAAAGCCAGCCGCCCGCTTATTTTTTTAACCATTTTTATTTTTATCTTTATTTTTGTTTTTTGTCAACTTTTGACTATAAAGTAATTATAGCACATTTTTCAGCTAAAAGCAAGCATTGTCAGAATTAACTTCATTTGATAAAATAATAATATAAAAATTAATCTATAATTAAACATGAAAAAGAAAATTACCGTAGCCGTCAGCGGCTATTTTAATCCTCTGCATGTCGGCCATTTAGAGATGATAGAGAAAGCTAAGAAATTGGGCGACCAGCTAGTGGTGATAGTTAATAACGACTATCAAGTAAAATTAAAAGGCAGAGTGCCATTTTTAAATCAGGCCGACCGGATGAAAATAGTTTCAGCCATTAAATGGGTGGATAAAGTTTTTCTTTCTATTGACCGTGACGCCTCAATCTGTAAATCACTAGCTAAAATAAAGCCCGATATATTTGCCAAAGGCGGTGATCGAAATGCGAGCAATATTCCGGAGACGCCTGTTTGTCGCCGTTTGAATATTAAAATAATAGATAAAGGCATGGGAAAAAAAATTCGTTCTAGTTCAACTTTAATCGCCGAGGCGGCTAAAAAAAGATCGCTTAAAAAATAATTTATGCTGAAAAAGTTAATAATTATAGTTGCGGTTATCGTGATCGGCGGTTTTTTATATTGGCAAAATTTAAATTCGCCCGTGGACGCTAACGGCCAAGAGCAAGTTTTTTCAGTGGGCAAAGGCGAAACAATAAATCAGGTAGCGAAAAATTTGCGTATAAATAATTTGATCAGGTCGGAATTTTATTTTAAGCATGAAATCGGCTCCGGTGATATTATTAAAGCCGGCGAATATTTAATCAGCCCGAAGCTAAGCGCTAAAGAGATAATAAAAATATTAACTTTAGGCGCGGCGGTCAGCCGGGAAAAATCCATTAGGATAATTGAAGGTTGGAATAATAAAGACATCGCTTCTTATTTTGAAAAAAATAATATCATCTCGGCTAAAGATTTTACGGCTTTAGCCGCCTCGCCGCTTAGCGGATGGAAATTCAGTTTCGCTAAGCCGGATTTTTTTAATGACGCGCCTAAGGAGGCGACTTTAGAAGGTTATTTATTTCCTGACACTTACCGCATATTTAATGATACCGCGGTTGAGGGAGTTATTTTTAAAATGCTGGATAATTTTGATAAAAAGCTAACGCCGGAAATGAGAGCGGAAATTAAAAGGCAAAAAAAGACGATTTATGAAATTGTCACCATGGCTTCGGTAATTGAAAAAGAAGTAAGGTCAACCGAGGATATGAAAATTGTTTCTGGAATTTTTTGGGACCGGATTAAAAACGGCCAGGGCTTAGAGTCCTGCGCTACACTTGCTTATATCCTAGGCGTTAGCAAGGCGCAATATAGTTATGAAGACACGAGGATTGATTCGCCTTATAATACTTATAAGTACCGCGGCTTGCCGTCCGGACCGATTGCCAACCCCGGACTTAACGCCATTAAAGCCGCGATCTATCCGGAATTTACCGGCTACAATTATTTTTTAAGCGACCCGTCGACCGGCAAGACTATTTACAGTAAGACCTTAGAAGAGCATAATATAAACAAGTATAAATATTTAAAATAATTTTATGTCGTCTAAAGATTTATTACTGGATTTTTTAAATTTAATTTTTCTCGTTTTATTAATAGCTTTTTGCGTTTTTTATTTTATCGCCGGCGACCGTTTCGCGATTTTTACGTTATTCATGAAAGCTATGGTGCCTTTGGCGTTTTTTGGGGTTATCTTTTTAATTAGGCTGAAAATGACCAGATCAGAAATAAAAAAGAGGAAAAGCGAAGACAATACTGAATTAGTGCTTTATCTTAATGTTTTTCATAAATTAATATCAGACATAATCGTTTTTACAACGCCGATATTATTGGGCCTACTGATTTATATGGCTAGAAGCTCTCTGGACGCGGCAGATGTAATCTTATTGATAATAGTATTCTTAATTATGTTTTTTTGGCAAAAATATTTGTTTAGCAAAGAAAAATAGGGCCGGGCTCTTGACATAAAATATAAAAATGTTAAACTATAAGTAAATTTAAATAGTCGCAGACAGCAGGTTCCTAGAAGAGGAATAAATCCTGCCGAGACAAAGCTAATCTTAGCTAATCTTTTAGTCTGCGCTTTTCGCAGATTTTTTTAATTTAAACTAAAATTTAGAATATGCCTAAGACAAAAGAACAAAAAAGAACGATTTTAAGAGAGCTGGGCGATAAAATCGCCAAAGCCAAATCCATTATTTTCGCCAAATACAGCGGTTTAACCGTTAAAGAAAACGAAGATTTAAGAGCGAAATTGCGCCAAGAAAATAATGAATATTACGTAGCCAAGAAAACTTTATTCAGCCTGGCCTTAAAAGACAAGGCAATCGCCGGCCTGGATATAAAGAAGTTTGAAGGGCAAATCGCCGCGATTTTCGGCTATAGCGATGAAGTTTCTCCGGCCAAGATAGTCGGCCAATTTAAAAAAGAAAAAGACAAAGAGGGAAAAATTGAATTTATCGGCGGCATTTTGGAGAATAAATATATTGGCATGAGCGAAGTCGCTAACTTAGCCACTTTACCGTCTAAGCAGGAGTTATACGCTAAGATCGTCGGTTCAATCAACGCGCCGGTTTCCGGCTTGGTTAACGCTTTAGCCGGCAATATTAGAAATCTGGTTAATGTCTTAAAAGCAGTCGGGGAGAAAAAATAAATAATTTATATAATAAATAATTAAACAAAATTTATGCCAGAAGAAATTAAAAACGAAGACACTCAAATTGAAGTGCCTGAAAAATTCAAATCATTGGTTGAGACCATTGAAAAAATGTCGGTTTTGGATTTAGCCGAATTGGTTAAAATTTTAGAAAAGAAATTCGGCGTTTCCGCCGCCGCTCCGGCCATGATGATGGCCGGCCCAGCCACGGCAGCCGCCGAGGTTGAAGAAAAAACCAGCTTCAACGTTGAATTAATCGAAGCCGGCTCAAATAAGATCGCGGTTATTAAGGCAGTCCGTGAATTAACCGAGATGGGCTTAAAGGACGCTAAAGATTTGGTTGACGGCGCTCCTAAAATGCTTAAAGAAGGCGTTAAAAAGGAAGATGCCGAAGCCATGAAAAAGAGATTGGAAGAGGCCGGCGCCAAAGTTACCCTAAAATAAGCGTTAAGAATTAAATAAAATAAAAACGTTCCGATTAGCGGAACGTTTTTATTTATAGATTCAATTAGTGTTTATTTATTTAAATGCACGGCCTCAATTGAATAAACCGCGGCGCCGTTTAAGAAATATATTTTTTTATTGGCTTCATCAACTTGAAAATCCGTTAAGCTACCGAATTTATCGCTGGTATATTGATTGATAAAATCACCGTTTTTATTAAAGACAACCAATCTTTTGCCGGCCGGCTCAAAAACATAAAGGTAATCCAGCTCTTGGGAGACAGTAAGTTTAGCCGCTTGGCTGAAATTCGGCTCAATCGGAGAAATTGAAAATTCTTGTTTTTTGCCTTTGCTGTATTTAGAAATTTCTCCGTTATTTTTTAAGAGATAAACATTGCCGTCAATATCAAGGCTAGTCGCGCCGGTTAAATCTTCCTGGGTGTTTAGCCAGCCAGCCGCGCCGGTTAGCTTAGAGTCGGTTTTTGAAAAACGGTAAACTTGCCCGTTAAGCGCGTCGGCCAGATAATAACGGCTATTGTATTGCTTAAAATCAATTATTTTCTGCGGTTTAACCGGATAGTCAATTTCCAAAATTGATAATTTTTCTGTTTTGGCGTCAAGAACAACAACGCTGCCGGCGTTAAAATATGAGATATTATTATTTTTATCAGCATTGGGGAAATCAAGCTTGCTTATATTTTGATCGGCCAAATTTATGGCCGTAACGAGTTTACTTTTTAGGTCAATAGTGTAAATTGAATTTTCTCCCGCGTCGGCGGCAAAGATTTTATCTTGGGCCAGCGCGATGTTGGTCGGTTTAGCGTTAGGGTTAAGGTTGATAAAATTAGCCACTTCGGTCGCGTCGGCGCGGATAACCCGGCTTATTTTTTCAATTTGTACTTGGTGCTTGGCTATCAAGGCGTTATATTGGTCTTTTTGCGCTTGGTTTTTCTGGGGCAATTCCGCTATCAGCGCTTTAACTTCTTCAAGCAGTTTTTTGGCCCCGGCCTCATTGTTGTATAACAGGCTGGCGTCAATTTGATTTTGTTTTTGCTCAATGGCCGCGGTTAATTGGCTGATAGCAGTTTGATCTTTGGCTTGCTTATTTTTTATGCCCTGCCAGGCCAGGCTAGAAGAAAAAATTATCAAGCAGAGCAAAAAGACCGATAGCAAGATTTTATTTATTTTGCCGAGATTTTTAAACCAGAAATATGATTTAAACGACGTTGTTTTAATTTTTAGGTAGAAATTTTTCGCGCCGGAAAGCGATTGATTAAAAAATTCGGCTAGCTTCTCTTTGCTCGTTAATAGCCTAAAAATATAAACGGAAAAACTGATTAAGAGAGCCAGATAATTTTTTAAAGAATTAAAGATTTTTTTAAGTGAAAACCAGTTTGACCTTTTTCCGGAGAAAATTTTATCTTTAAGTAAAAACGCCCGGCCGCTGATTTTATCGGTTCGCCCTAAGTTAAGGCGCCCGGTTAAGTTATTAAAAAGAGACGACCATTTTTTAGCGTTAATCAGCCCGGAAGGAGTAAGTAATTTTTCAGTCTGATCTTCCGTGGCGGTTAAGTTTTCAATGGAAATTTTAGTCGAGGCGGCCGGCGCTTTGATTTTTATTTCCGGCATTTCCAGGCCAGCGGTATTTTTTATGATAATTCCCAGAAAAGGCACGTAAGCGTTGATTTTGCTTAGCGTATTTTTAATTTGCTCGGCCGCGCTGGCCGGGGGCAGGGTAGTTATAATGCTGATAATCTGCTTGGCTGAAAGGTATTCGGAAAACGTTTCGTTAGTGAAAATAAAATAGCCGCCGCGGGGCAAAGCGCCGCTCGTGACGTTAGAAAATAGCTTGATTAAATTCGTTGGTTTTTTCGCTTCTCCTTTGTCCGTCTGCTCGGTGATATCGGCTAATTTATATTTGGCGCTGTCTTCGGCTTTACTTTTATAGACCAGAAGAGCTTTATTTTTTCCTAAATTGGAAAAATGCAAGCTGTCGTTATAGATTACGCCGATGGTAATATTGGCCAGACCGGGGTTTAATTTAATTTTCTCGCTTTGTAAAAATTCCGCTAATTTTTTATTAGTCTTAGCTAAAGCCGATTCAAAGATATGCTCTATCTTAATGCTCGAAACCCGTTCGCGCAGGATCATTTTTTCGTTTTGGTAATAATTATGGTTAAGGGTGTTAATTAAAAAATTAATGATTTTAAGGCTGTCGGCTTTTTTTGCTTCAATCTCAATCAAAGCAAACAGTTTTCCGGCTAAAGCTTCTTTATTGGCGTCCGGCTGGGCGATATAAATTTCATGGATTAGCTCATGGCGCTGGCCGGGAGTTATGATGAATTGGGCTATTTTGTAATTCATAATTATAAACAAAAATTAAACTAACATTGAAAAACATTAGCTTTGACTAAATGATAAGTTTATTATACAATAAATTCAGAGAAAAGAGAATAATGGATATTAGTTAAGATAAACCGCAGTAATAATTTAAAATATGCTAGAAAAATTATTCGGCTCAAACGCCAGAGTTAAAATATTAAAGCTGTTTCTCTTAAATCCTACGGAGAAATTTTATATCAGGCAATTATCTCGCGATCTTAAGCTTCAGCTTAATTCGGTTAGGCGGGAACTTGAGAATTTGGAAAAGTTCGGCATTTTAACGTCAGATATGAAAAATGAAGAAGAGGGGAAAGGCGCCAAGGAAGCGGCCGGCGGTCAAGCCCCCCTGTGCCAAGGCTCCGGAGGACAAGAGAAAAAATATTTCCGCGCCAATCCTAATTTTGTTTTATTCGACGAGATTAAGGCTTTAATCGTTAAAGCGCAGATTTTATACGAAAAAGATTTCGTGCGAAAACTTAACTCTATCGGCAAAGTAAAACTTTTGGTTTTAACCGGTATTTTCGTCAATAACCCCAATACCTTGATTGATATACTGATTGTGGGAAAAATTAATAAGATTAAGCTGGTAAAGCTAATCGGGGAATTGGAAGTTGAGCTAGGCAAAGAAATTAATTTCACGGTTTTTGACAGCCAAGAATTTAAATACCGCCGCGATATTACCGATATATTTCTCTACGGTATTTTAGACGGCAGAAAAATGGTGGTGATTGACGAGGTCGGATTGAGCTGATAAAAATTATTGTTAATTTTTAGATCCTCCTTAATCGGAGGATTTTTTAGTTTGGCCGTTTGCCAGCCTTGTTCGCGTTTAGAATAATTTTTGCCTCTGGGCCGCTTTAATTTGCCTAAAAACGGCAAACTCGCCTAACGGCTCAAACATGCCGTTTTTTTAACGGCAAATTCAAGCTAAAAATTATATGCCCGCTCGCAAGGCCGGCAAACGGTTTGTTCGCTAGTTATTTGACATAATGTTCAATATATGATATAGTAATAAGTTATTTAAATTTATAACTATATTATATGTTTAATACTTTAATATTAGCTAAAAAATTATTCATTTTTGCCGTAATTATTACTGTTATTATCGGTTGTTTAGCTATTAACGCGCAAATCGCCGGGGCGGCTTATGGCGTCAATTCTGAAATTAAACAGGTTAAAACTGCCGATAATCCAACGGTATATTATTTAGATCACGCGCGCGGAGTTAAAAAATCTTATGTAAGCGCTAAGGCCTTTTTAGCTTATGGCAATAAATGGAGCGATATTAAAGTTATCAGCCAGGCGGAATTAAATAAATGGCCGGAAGTTAAACTGGTTAAAGCCGGTAACGATAAAGCCGTTTATTATATTGCTAACGGCCGGAAAGCCGTAATTGAATCGGCCCAGCAGTTTATTGATTCAGGCTTTAAATGGCCGGACATCGTAACAATCGCCCAGGCCGACTTAGCCGAATATGATACGGCCGACTTCAAAGCCGCCGGCGCAATCGGAGATTATAGCGATAATCCGCTGTCGGTTGCTTTAGACGCTTCCAGTCCGGGGCCTGATTATTTGGCTATTGGCACGCAAGATAATTTAACGGCTGTTTTTAATTTAAAAGCTGACGGCCGACAGGTGGAAATTACAAATTTGGTTTTAGATTTAAAAGGCTTTTTTAATCAAGAAGTAATCAAAAAATTTTATTTAACCGATGAAAGCGATATTGAATATCCGGCTTATTTTAGGTTGCATGGCAGGCAGGCGATTTTTAATTTTACGAATAAGCCGATGGTTATTAATTCGGGTGAAACCAAAAAATTAAAAGTTTATGTAGATTTTAACGATAACTCGGCCGAGGTTGCTAATCAGGCCTTCTCGGTCGTTATCAGCCAGGCCGCGAGTATTACTGGCGCCAAAGCTTTAGGCGCCTTTCCTTTAGCCGGAGAAACCTTTAAGCTTATCTCCGGAGTCGGAGTTTTAGAAAGCGTTGCCGTTAGCGAGCAGTCTTTAGGCATTAATAATAATCAGGCGATTATCGGCTCAACGGAAAAAAATATCGGTAAATTCAATTTAGCTGAAACTTCCAGCCGATCCGATGTTTTCGTCAAAGAATTAAAATTTTCCAATCAGAGCAAGGTTATCGTGCCCAGTTTAAATAACTTCAAGTTAAAAAATAAAGCCGGCCAAATTATTTCTACCGTTTCCGAAGCGGCTGGCGATAAGGAAATAGTTTTTAAATTAAACAATTATAAAATCAAAAAAGGCGGCGATGAAACTTTCACCGTTTCCGCCGATGTTATCGGCGGCGACGGCAAGCTGATCAATCTTTATCTTAAAGAAGCTAAAGTTTTAAGCTCCCAGGGAAACTATAGCTTGTATGTCAGTATAGCCAATCTTGAAGAAAATATAACCATTAAAAGGGAAGCGGTCGGCGTTACGGCCAAAGAGCTAAAGGCCAATAATAAAGTTTTCACCAAGCAGACCGGCGTAATTATCGGCAATTTTGAAATCAGGAATAATAACCAAAAAATAAGCTTAAATCGCTTGACTTTTAGTTTGGAAAAAAATAGCGCCTCGCCTAATTTAACCGGGGTTATCTACTTGGTTAATTATAATAGCGGCGAAGTTTATGATAATTTTGACGGCGATGAATTTAATAACGGCAAAGCTAGCGTTGATTTAGGCGAACTGAATTTAGCGGCCAAGCAAAATTTAGTTGTTGCTTTAGTCACTAAGGTGCCGGAGAGCGTGTCCAACGGCGGCTATTACAAAATAATTTTAAACAGCCTTGATTATAGCATTGGGAGCGGCGCTTCCTTCTCCGATACGGTTAATATCGCCGGCGCTAAATTAATGATCAGTAAATCCAGCCTTTATCTTTATCCTAATAATGACTTAGGCGATCAGGCTTTTATCAAGGGGCAAAAAAATATTAAGATCGCCAGCTTTATCGTAGAGGGCGCGGCCGGCGGCGATACTAAAATAACCGATTTGACTTTTGCCCGCGGCGGCGCTAGCTCGGGCGTGATTTCTTTTGACAACGGCTTCAGCAATTTAAAGTTTTATATCGGTTCAACCAAAATTAAAGAGATTAAAAATCCTTATTCAAATGACTTAACCGCCGCCGGCTTTAAATATATTTTAAAGTCAGGCGCCAGAGCGGAAATAAAAGTTTACGCCGATACGGAAACCGACCTTAAAGCTTCGGAAGTCCAGTTGGCGATCAGCAATTTAGCCGCGGTTAACAATAATTCTTTAATACCGGCTGTGGTTAATAATTTAAATGTTAACAGCCATAAGACCGCTTTCGGCCCGGCCTCGGCGGAGATTACCAAAGTTACCGAAGGCTTCGTAACCAAGGGCGAAAATGACAATGTCGTCGCCGGCTTTAAAGTTAAAAATTCAGGCATTGAAGATTTAAAGTTAGAGTCAATTACCATTAATTCGGCTGACCGGGAATTAACCTATAGCTTAGGCTACAGCAATTTAAAAGTAATTAATCGCGATAAGCAAAAAACCGCCGGCAGTACGATTACCCGGCCGGTAGCCGGCGCCAATAAAATCAGCTTAGGCGGCTTTGTAGTTAAGGCCGGAGAAGAAGCCGTCTTTGATGTCCATGTTAAAACCAGCGAATTAATCGCCGATAAAAATATGGATATTTATTTCAGCGATTTTAAGGCGCGAGGCAAATCTTCAAAAGTCAGCGCGCTTATCAACGGCGACCCGACTGACAGCTATAAATTCACCATCGCTACCGGCGCCAGCGAAGATAACGGCCAGCCTAATAATGGTACGGCGAAAACGTTTATTAAGCCGGTTAGCGGCGCCATAACTTACGGCTGGCATGACACTAATTATCCTTATAAAGATTCTGTCGGCGAACATACGGGCATAGACATAGCCGTATCCCAAGGCACTTCGGTCAAGGCGGCCGGCGCCGGCACGGTCATTGAAGTTGTCGACGGCTCAAGCGATCAGGCGAGTTATATCGCCATCAGCCACGGCAACGGCCTAATAACCAGATACGCCCATTTATCGCACCTTGACGTTAAAGTCGGCGACCAGGTTAAACAGCGCGGTATTATCGGCTTATCGGGCGGCAAGCCGGGTACGCCCGGCGCCGGACCATATACCAACGGAGCGCATCTGCATTTTGAAGTATTGCTAAATGGCGCGAGCGTAGATCCGGAGAAGTATTTGTAATATATATTTTTTGTCATCCCCGCGGCTAGCCCCGTGAAATGCAGAGCATATTTCACTGAGGAGGCGGGGATACAAAAATAAGCGGTAGGAAAATTGAAATAATATTGTAGTTATACGTTAGGCTTGGAAAAATTGTTTTTTTTGCTTAGACGAAATTTGGGCTCCCTGCGGTCGCTACAATTTCGTATGCGCGATAAAAACAATTTTTCCAAGCCTAACTGCAGTAATCTCACGAAAATTTCATAAATTTAGCCCAATCAATAATATAACAACATATTAATTTTTACTTTTTGCCCGTACGTAATACTAACTGCGGGCGAAATTGTGAAAAGTAATGCGCGGTCTTTTTAAATAACAAGCTATTATAAACATAAAAACGCCGATAAGGCAAAAAAGGAGGAAAGAATGATAAAATTATCCGGTGGGGTAAAGATATTATGTTTAGCAGTTCCGATTCTTATGGCTATTGGTATAGTATTGATGTCAATTTTAGTTAATTCGGCATCAGAAACTATTAATCCCTTCTTAATTTTTTTTCCAACCATCTGTGCGGCGGCCGGGGCTTTTATAGCAGGGATATTAATTAGCCAAAATAATAAATTTGGCAAATTGGTGCCCTTCAATGAATTAAAGCCGGGAACAACTTATAAATTTGATCGAGCATATTATTTAAAAGGCGCCGATGAGCCAAGTATCTTGTCGGTATATGATAAAGATCCGAACAGTCCGATATATGTCGGGTTTTTACCGAATTTTTTACTAAAAAGGGCAGAGGAGTTAGCAACCTTTAAAGTCCACTCCGTGCCCGAGGCAAAAATACCGGAGTATAATGAAGTTACGAATGTGGAGTATATTGAAAAATAAAGTAACTCCACCTATACGGCCGTACGGAAGATTTAATTTCCGTACGGCTTTTTCTTGCCTAAAAAAGGGCGGTGGGGTAGAATAAAAACAAGGTAAAATCCCCCCGCCCGCCTCGCAAGCGAAGCGTTGCGGGCGCGGCCTAACCCCCTTTAATAAAGGGGGCAAAATTATGAATAAACTATTTTTATACAATACGCTTAGCCGCAAAAGAGAGGAATTCAAGCCGATTAAAACCTCACCCCGACCCTCTCCTTATAAAGGACAGGGGGCAGTCGGATTATATACTTGCGGGCCCACGGTTTATAATTACGCCCATGTCGGCAATTTAAGGGCTTATGTTTTTGCCGATATTTTAAATAGAGTTTTAAAATATAATTTTGGCGAAAAAAAAGTTAAATGGGTTATGAATATTACCGACGTTGACGATAAAACCATCAGGGATTCAAAAATAAAATATCCGGACATGCCCCCGATGCAAGCTTTAAAAAAATTTACGGCTGAATTTGAAAATTATTTTTGGCAGGATTTGGAAAAATTAAATATTGAAAAACAGCAGATTAAAATAACTCGAGCGACTGAATATATTGAAAAAATGCAGGAGTTAGTCGCGAAAATTTTTAAATCCGGCTTAGCTTACATAAAAGACGGTTCGGTTTATTTTGACGTAGTTAAATACAGCCAGAAACACAAATACGGCTTATTAGTTGATATTGACGTCTCAAAATTAAAATCAGGCGCTAGGATAGACAGCGATGAATATGAAAAAGACAATGTTCAAGATTTTGTTTTATGGAAAGGGCAAAAACAAGGGGAGCCGTCATGGCAGTTTGAGCTTGACGGGCAAAAATTACCCGGTCGGCCCGGCTGGCATATTGAATGCTCGGCCATGGGCCAGGCCGAGTTAGGCATGCCTTTTGACATTCACACCGGCGGCGTTGATTTAAAATTTCCTCATCATGAAAATGAAATACACCAAAGCGTCATCGGATATAAATGCAAAAGGCCGGTAAATTATTGGCTGCATAATGAATATTTGTTAGTGGATGGAAAAAAGATGAGCAAACGGTTTAATAATTTTTATACGCTTAAAGATTTGGCAGAAAAGAAAATCAGCCCTTTAGCCTTTAGATTTTTATGTTTACAAACCGGCTATGGCAAAGTAATGAATTTTAGCTGGGAGGCGCTAGGGGCGGCAACGGAAGGATTAAAACATTTATATAATCAGCTAAAAGAGTTAAAAGTTAAAAGTATAAAGTATAAAGTAGCAAGTATAAATTCTAATTTTAAAGAAAAGTTTTCGCGGGCGATTAACGATGATTTAAATACGCCGCAAGCGCTAGCTATAATCCAAGAAGTTTTAAAGTCAGAGATTAAAGACGAGGAAAAATTAGCGACGATTTTAGATTTTGATAAAGTTTTAGGGTTGGGCTTGGCCGGCGCGTTAAAAGAAGAAAAAGTTCCGGTTGAAATTGAGAAAATAATCAGAGCCAGAGAAAAAGCCAGGCAAGATAAAAATTTTGAAGAATCGGATAAACTGCGCTGGCAAATTGAAAAATTAGGCTATAATATTGAAGATACTAAAAACGGACAAAGAATTACGAAAAAATAAAAGGAGGAGTGCTCATGGAAGCAATTATGAATTTTTTAAGCAGAACAGGTATCTGGGAATATATTGCGGCAGTTTTTTTAATTACTGTTTGTACCGTCCCATTTGTAGAAGCATTTAACCAAGCACGGCACTCGCGCCCTGAAAACGAAGAGGGGGATGAGGAGTAATTATCAACCGCGCGCTGCTTCTTAATCAGAAACGGCGCGCATTTTTTATTCACCCCGTTAGAATTAAAATATAAAATAGTTGAATCACAAAATCATCAAATTTTCAAATTATATGGTTAAACAAAAAAATATTGCTTCCAATAGGGTAAAAAATTTTTGGTCCTCCTTCGCCAAGGCTACGCAGGATAAATCAAAAATAAAAAAACCAATTTATGCTTTGGCGCCTATGGCCGGAGTAGCGGATTCGGCCTTTCGGCAAATCTGCAAATCATTCGGCGCCGACGTTGTTTACAGCGAAATGATCAGCGCCACGGCTATCGTTTATAATTCTAAGAAAACTTTAGCATTAATGAAGTTTGATAAAAAAGAGCGGCCGTTCGTGATACAGCTGTTCGGCGGCAAGCCGGAGCACTTCGCGCAAGCCGCTGAATTTATTACCGGAAAGATTAAGCCTGACGGTATTGACATAAATTTCGGTTGTCCGGTAAAAAAAGTGGCGAGACAGGGAGCCGGCGCCGCACTGATGAACGATTTAAAATTAGCGCGTAAAATTATTGAAGCGGTAATAAAAAATACTGATTTGCCGGTGTCTATAAAATGCCGTTCAGTGGTTGGACGGATAACGGCTTTGGATTTTCTGGAAAGCATAAAAGATTTGCCCGTAGCCGCTGTCATGATTCATGGCAGGAGTTTGGCGCAAGGACATAGCGGCAGCGTGGACTGGGAAATAATTAGGCAGGCTAAAAAATATTTCAAAGGGATTATTTTAGCCAACGGGGGAGTTAAAGACCGAGCTAGCGCCGAAGAACTGTTGAATAAAACCGGCGCGGACGGCCTAGGCATCGGCCAGGGCGCCTTAGGCAGGCCGTGGATTTTCTCGCAACTCGTAACTCATAACTCGCAACCCATAACAAAAAAATTAATTTTTCAAACAGCTTTAAAGCACGCGGAACTAGCCTATAAGTTAAAAGGCAAGCAGGGGATAATTGAAATGCGCAAGCATTTATGCTGGTATGTGTCCGGGCTGCCTAATGCCGGCAAGTTAAGGCAGGAATTAGTTAAAGTGGAAAATATAGAGGATATTAAAAAGGTTTTAAAATAAAAATAACTTTTAGTGATACATCATGTTCAGTTAACGCTTCGCTAGGACTTACTTTTTATGACTAAAAAGTAAGCAAAAAGTCTCGGGGGTTTCCGACCTGCCTCGCCGGCAGGCAGGTTGGCTATCTTATTGATTTATCTTCCTGCTGTAAGCCTTGGCGCCAACTCCAACCCCCGAACCCCCGGGTGATTTTGAATTTTTTTTAATTTAAAAAATCCGACAGCAGTCGGATTTTTGTGTTAGGTGCAGTTGGCTGTGAAATCTACAGCCATTTTTTCTTTTTAAATAGTAGCAGCATGGATAGCCCGGCCAGGCCCATGATGCCCAAAATTATCCAAAAGTTATTCTGGTAATTGATAAAGGGCATGCCCTGATCGGCTTTTATGCTGAAAATCGCGGCGATCAGAGTTAAGGAGGAGAAAGTCACGTAAAAAATAGTCAAAGTTTTCATAATATTGCCTAAGTGGTAATTGGCTATTGATTCGTAAGAATCATGGAGCACTTCAACCATCTCCCGCTGGTTTTCTAAAGTTTCCCAAATATTTTTCGTCTGTTCAATCAGCTCGCCGTAATATTTTTTTAAGTGTTCCCGCGGAATAATGCTTGATTCCATGGCCATCAGCTGTTTAATGATATTTTTATGGTTTTGCATGATTTTGCGGGTATTAATCAGGTTGTGCCTTAGGTTAAAAATCAAGGCGGCTGATTTTTTTTGGTCTTCGCTTAAGATAATCTGCTCGGCGCGCGCTATGGCGATGCTGTTATTATCTAAAAGTATGTAGCTGTATTTAAGCAGTTTGTTTAAAATTTCATAAAGCAAAATGGCCGAAGATTCAAATTCGTAAGACAGGAGCGACCCCGAATCCTTTTTGCATAAATTAAAAAAATCATTCAAGGGCTCAATCGGCGCGCTCGGCAAGCTTATTAAAAAGCCATGGCCGATGAAGAATTCAATTTCCGCGGCCATAATCCGGCCGTTGTTTTCTGGCTTGTCGCTCGGATAATTAGCCATGACCGGAAAGTGCAAGATCATGAAGATATAATTCGGTTCGCGGGCGATAATCGGCCTTTGGGAGTTTGATTTGGCCGAGGAAGCGGCGAGCTGGGACAGTTTAAAATTATATTTTTTTCTCAAAAATTCAATTTCCGCCTTACCGGCATTATTAATGTTTATCCAGTCAATTGAATGGGTTTTTTGCGGATTAGCGATGGTAACTTGCTGGATGTTTTTAGAAATTTTTTTGAATTTTGGCATGGGAATATTGATAAGAGATTTAGTTGGTTTTATTATAGCATAATTTTATGGAAATGTGGAAATATGTTTGGCGATTTTAATTTTTTATTATTTTATGTTATAATATCATTACTTCTAAACAAGTAATTTTTTAATCATATGGCGGATATTAAACCGGAGATAGCGAGCGGAGAAAAGCTTTCGTTAAATGAAAAGCCTTTGGTTGATGGCGATAAATTAAAACAAAGCCTGGAGCGGATTGGCAGCGAAGAAAAAATAAATAATCTGGAGCAATCCAGGCAAACGGTAGCAAGTGAAATCGCGCAGGCGGAAAACCGGCCCGCGGCCGTTATCGCACCGGCGACCGGTATTATCGCTCCGGCGGCCAGACGGCAGAAGCAGGTGGAGAATATTTTGGTTTCAGGCCTGGCGGACATTTATTTAAGCTTAACTCCGGCCAAGCGCCAAGAGTTTAAAAAAGCCGGAGAAGAGACCGCCAGAAAAATCAACCAGCTTTTAAGCAAGGCTAAAGTGAATATCGGCGATATCATCAAGCTGATTAAAAAATGGCTGATGCTCATACCCGGAGTGAATAAATATTTTTTAGAGCAAGAAGCCAAGATTAAGGCGGATGAGATTATGAAAATGAAAAATGAAAATAAATAAGTAAATTTTTTTTGTCATTCCGGCCTCCGAGCCGGAATCCAGGTTTTGGCGTTACAAATGAGTTTCTGGATTGCGGGTCAAGCCCGCAATGACGGATATTTATGGACTACGGGCTATCCGGACAAAACACTAAAATTATCAATGACGTGAGCTTAAGCGTTAATATCGACGGCTGGCTGGTTTATTTATTAGTGGCCGCTTTATTTGTTATTTTGTTTTTTATCGCCAGAAAAATTATTTTATGGCTGGCTTTAAATTCAAAATACCATGACCACGTAATTTATCTTTTACGCGTGCCCAAGGAAAAGCCCAACGAAAAAGAGCAGCAAAATACCCAGAATTATCTTCAGCATTTGCGCGAAGAAATTTCCAGGGGCGAAACTATTTTTAAAGCCATCGGCGGCCTTAAAGCTCAAGAATGGCATAAAAATTTTTCCTGGCTACTCGGCCGGAACGACCATTTTTCCTTTGAAATCGTAGCCGACCATAAATTTATTTCTTTTTACGTTGTCGCGCCCCGCGCTATGGGCCGCTATCTTGAACAGCAAATCCAGGCTTATTATCCGGAAGCGGTCCTAGAAGAGGCGGAAGATTATAATATTTTCAGCCCTCGCGGACGAACCATCGCCGGCTTTATCAAGCCTAAGCGCGGCTTTATTTTTCCTTTGAAAACTTACAATAAAATGGAGGCCGACCCTTTAAATTCTTTGGTTAACGCCATGTCAAAGCTGGGCGAAGAAGAAAGCCTGGCCATCCAATACGTCGTCAGGAGCTCCCGCCCGGGCTGGCATAATAAAGTCAACCGGGTGGTTTCGGCGGTCAACCAGGGTAAAAAATTATCCGAGGCTTTATCGTCCGGCTTATTCTCTAAAGCTTTGTCATTTTTCGGCGATTTAATCAACGCCGCCAAGCCGAACGCGCAAGCCAATAAGCCGGAAAAGGAAAACCGCTTAACCGCCATGGAGCAGGAAGTTTTAAAGCTGATTGAAGAAAAAAATTCCAAGGCCGGGCTGGATGTCAATATCAGGCTGGTGGCCAGCGCCCGAGATTCAATCCGCGCCAAAGTTTTTTTAAATAATATGATCGGCGTTTTCAGTCAGTATAATTATTACCAGTACGGCAATGTTTTTACCAATAAAATCCCTTTTTACAATAATTACATCCAAAAATTTTTAGTTAAAGATTTTATTTACCGGCGTTTTAAGCCAAGCGCAGGCTTTATTTTAAATACCGAAGAGCTGGCCTCGCTTTATCATCCGCCTCTAGCCAGTGCGGAAATGCCGAATATCCGCTGGCTCATGGCCAAATATTCGTCCGCGCCGTCTAATATCCCGGGCGAGGGGATAATTTTAGGCAAAAATATTTATCGCTCCGTAACCACGGAAATAAAAATGAAGCGCGAAGACCGGCGCCGGCATACTTATGTCATCGGTAAATCCGGCGTGGGCAAATCGGTTCTGCTCGCCTCCATGGCGATTCAAGATATCATTAACGGCGAAGGTGTCTGCGTGATTGATCCGCACGGCGATTTAGTTAATGACATAATAAGCCGCATTCCGCCCGAGCGCGCTGATGACGTGATTTTATTCGCGCCGGCCGATACCGAGCGGCCGCTAGCTTTAAATTTATTGGAATTTGACCCGCGCTATCCGGAGCAAAAAACTTTTGTCATTAATGAAATGATCAAGATTTTTGATAAATTATACGACCTGAAAGCTACCGGCGGGCCGATTTTTGAGCAGTACATGCGAAACGCCATGCTCCTGGTTATGAGCGATCCAGGGAGCGGTTCAACTTTAATGGAAATTCCGAAAGTTTTAGCCGATCCGGAATTCAGGAAAATGAAATTGGAAAAATGCCAAGACCCGACCGTGGTTGATTTTTGGCGCAAAGAAGCGGAAAAAGCCGGCGGGGAAGCGGCTTTAGCTAATGTCGTGCCATATATTACCTCAAAATTGACTTCGTTTATTTCCAACGATACCATGCGCCCGATAATCGCCCAGCAGAATAGTTCGTTTAATCTGCGCGACGTTATGGATACAAAAAAAATCCTGCTAGTGGATTTATCCAAAGGCCTAATCGGCGAGATGAACGCCCATCTTTTAGGCATGATACTGGTCGGAAAAATTTTAATGTCGGCTTTATCGCGCACCGACCAGCCGCAAGAAAAAAGAGTGGATTTTTATTTATACATTGACGAATTCCAAAATTTTACCACCGATTCGGTTAATTCCATCTTAAGCGAAGCCAGAAAATATAACTTGAATTTAATAATCGCGCACCAATATTTAGGCCAGCTGGTAAAAAATCAAGACACTTCCATTAAGAACGCGGTTTTCGGCAACGTCGGCACTTGGCTCCTATTTAAAATCGGCTCGGAAGACGCGGAAACCATGGCTAAAGAATTCGCGCCAGTCTTTAACCAGTATGATTTAATCAATATTGAAAAATACACGGCTTATGTTAAATTATTGGTAGATAATACGGCGACACGGCCATTCTCCATGTCCACGATTTGGCCTTTGCCCGGAATCAAGCGGGAAGATTTAACGGCTAAAATTAAATCCCTCTCCCGGCTTAAATACGGGCAGGACCGGAATATAATAGAAGCGGAAATTATGAATCGGGCGAAAAAATTATGATAGCTTTACAAAATTGATGTTTTTAGTTAAGATTAGTATAATTAAAACTTAAAAACAAAAATTTATGCCAAACCAAAATAAAAACATAGACGATGATTTGGACTTAGAAAATGAAGCCGAAAATCCGGAAATTAAAGAATATTTAAGCACGGATCCGCCTAAACGGCCGGCTAAAGAAGAAAACATCACTATCGCTAAATCAAAAATGGTTTTAGCGAAAAAGCTGCTCATAAATATTAAGGAAAATAACGAACGTTTAATCCAGCTTCTGTCCGGCAGCTTATCCCCGGAAGACGAATCCGCTATCAGCATCGCCCAGCTAAGCGATGATAATTTTGACTCGGGCGAAGAAAGTTTAGGCGAAGCCCGCGTGATTGAAGGCGTGTTTGACGGGGAAAATATGATCGGCCCGGACGGCAAGCAATACAGCGTGCCGGCCAATTACGCTTCCAAGTCAAAATTGGTTGAAGGCGATATTTTAAAACTTACCATAACCGCGACCGGCACTTTCGTCTATAAGCAAATCGGGCCGATTGAACGGGCCCGCGTGGTCGGTACGCTGGAACGCTCCACGGCCGGCGAATATTTCGCTTTGGCCGACGGAAAAAAGTGGCGGCTCTTAACCGCCAGCGTAACCTATTATAAAGGCGAAAGCGGGGACGAAGTCGTTATACTTGTGCCGAAAAACGGCGAGTCAAAATGGGCGGCGGTGGAGAATGTGGTTAGGCAGAAAGAATAATGATGGACGGATAACGGGCGAAACAAAACATTTAATTTATTTTTTAGTCTTTAAAATTTTCAATTTTCAATTTTCAATTTTCAATGAATTTTTAATTTTTTAATTTTAAAATTAAGAAATTGAAGCATTGTTTAGAAATTGGAAATTAGAAATTGGAAATTTTTATTTGGCAAAATTCACGAACTTGCCTTTTAAGCCAAATGAGTTAATATAAAAGCATGTCTACCTTATACCGAAAATACCGGCCGCAGAATTTTAGCGAAGCGGTCGGGCAAAATCACATAAAAATAACTTTAGAGCAGGAAATAAAGACCGGCAAAATCGCCCATGCTTATCTTTTTTGCGGACCGCGCGCCGTCGGTAAAACCACTTTAGCCAGAGTTTTTACCAAATCAATTAACTGCGAAAAGCGTAAGAAAGATTCGGCCGATCCTTGCAATACCTGCTTAAGCTGCTTAGAAATTACCGCCGGCCGAGCTTTAGATATCATTGAAATTGACGCGGCTTCAAACACGGGCGTGGATAATGTCCGCGATAACATAATCGCGAGCGCCAGAGTCGCGCCGTCAAGGTCAAAATATAAAGTTTTTATCATAGACGAAGTGCATATGCTGTCCGCCCAGGCTTTTAACGCGCTACTCAAAGTCATTGAAGAGCCGCCGGCCAACGTAGTATTTATTTTATGCACGACCGAAGCGCATAAAGTTCCGGCCACGATTATTTCGCGCTGCCAGCGCTTTGATTTTAAAAGAATCGGCGTTAACGACGCGGTTAAAAAATTAACCTATATAATCCAGGCGGAAAAAATAAAAATTAGCAAAGATATTTTAGAAGCTATCGCCCGCCACTCCGACGGCTATATGCGCGACGCGGAAAGCCTATTAGGGCAGATTATTTCCATCGGCGGCGCCGAGGTAACGCAGGCCGAAGCTGATTTAATAATCCCGCGCTCGGATTTAAATGAAGTTATAAATTTACTGGATTTTTTAATAAAGAAAGACGCGGCCGGCGGCATCAGGCTCGTAAATAAATTAATGGACGACGGCGTTGACCTTAAAATATTCGTTAAAGATACGATTGAAGTTTTGCGCAAGCTTATGCTCATGAAAATAAGCCCGAGCTTAATAAATAAATTATCGCTGGAGCTTGGCGAAACGCTTGAGCTGAAAATAAACAAATTAGCCCAGGATTTAACCGTTGAGCAGGCTTTAAAGCTTTTGGAAAAATTCATTAAAGTTTCCGGCGAGATAAAAGCTGATTTTATCCAGCAGTTATCTTTAGAAATGGCGATCGCTGAAATTTGCACCGCGGCCGCGGCGGTTAGGAGCCCGCTCGGCGCTAGCCCGAGTTTTTCGGCCGGCTCAAGGTTTAATCAGCCGAAAAGCCAAACCGTAGCGGTTAAAACGGAAGCGGACAAAGCAGTTAGCGCCGGCGAGCCGGTACAATTCAGCGACAGCCAAATCCAGGAAAAATGGAACGAAGTTTTAGCCAAAGTCAAGCAGTATAACCATTCTTTATCATTTATCTTGCGCGTCTGCCAGCCGCGCAACTTAAGCGGCAACCAGCTTTGTCTAGCTTTTAAATATAAATTTCATAAAGACCGCGTCAGCGAAATCGCCATCAAAAATATTATAGAAAAAGTTTTGCATCAGGTTTACGGCGCGCCGGTGACGATTGAAGCGGTTATTGACGAAAATCTGGAAGTGGCGGCCAATAAATTAGTCTCCGACGAGCCATTGGTTATAAAAAAAGAAGCTGAACCGGCGCAGGGCGAGCAGGGGAATATGATTGATAATTTATTAAAAACTTTCGGCGGGAAGATTGTAAGTTAAGTTTCGTTGCTATGAGTTCACTGACTATAAAATTATTAGCTTTGGCATTAATTATCATCGGCGAAGCCGTAATGATTTACGCTGAAATCAGCGGCGCTAAAATCTATTCGGGAAATTTTACGTTTCAGCAGGCTTTTTTAAAAAGCATTGCCGCGATTTTTATCGGCGGCGCTATTTTATTGTCCGGCTATATAATGGGCTATAGAGGCTTTAAAAACATTTGGATTGTCAGCGCCGTTTCCGTCACTTCAATTTTAGTGATTGAACCGGTTTTAAATTATTTAATATTCCAGCAGTTGCCGACCAAGGGCGCTTTAATCGGCTTGATTTTAGGCATAATTGGTTTTATTTCGGCTTTGTTTATATAATTGCGGGATCGTCCAATGGTAAGACATCGCCCTCTGGAGGCGAGTATCTTGGTTCGAATCCAAGTCCCGCAGCTGGTATTTTATGACAAATTCAACCTTCAAAAAAATAATCAAAGATTCGAAGGCGGAAATTCAAAGAATTGCCGGTAGAAACGGCTGGATGTGGTTTTATGAAATGCATCAAAAAGAAGTTATTAAATACGCGGAAAAATTGCTAAAAATGTATAAAGGAGCGAATTATGAAATAGTTTTAATTTCCTGCTGGTTGCATGATATAGCTCATTATTATGCCAAAAACGATATAGAAATATTAAAAGTTAAAAAATTGCATCATGTCAACGGAGCGAAAATCGCGGAAAAATTTTTGCTTAAATATAATTTAGAGAAAAAAGAAACAGAAAATATAAAAAATTGTATTTTAAGACATAGAAATAATAAGCAATATCCAGTTCGGACATTAGAAGAAAAAATCGTGGCGGTCGCCGACACTTTATCGCATTATGGCAGTATTTTTTATTTCACCTATTTTAAATTTCACCCGAGACATTCTTTAGAGAAAATGGTAGAAGATGATTTAGCCAAGCTAAAAAGAGATTGGCGCGATATACAAATTTTACCCAAAGCTAAAAAATTAGCCGAAGCCGAATATAAAATGTTGAAAAAATTGTTTGAAAATTATAATAAGAGATAATAGAGCAAAATAACCATAAAATTTTATGGCAGAAGTTAAAATTTTAATTGAAGGCTATACCACGGCGGATTTCGGCGGAGAAAAAACCACTCCGACAATTACATTAATCCGAGACGGAAATAATAAAATTATTGTTGATCCCGGCGTTTTGGAAAATCAAAAGATGCTGGCTGACAAATTAAAAGAAGAAGGGTTATCCGTTGATGATATAAATATTGTATTTATAACTCATTCTCATATTGATCATTACAGAAATATTGGCATGTTCCCAGAAGCTAAAACTCTTGAATTTTACGGACTATGGGATAAAAATATGGTAGAGGACTGGCAAGAACAATTTAGTGAAGATATTAAAATAATAAAAACGCCAGGCCACAGCTACGACGGTTTAACTCTTTTAGTTAAGACTAGCGATGGCGTCGTTGCTGTTTGTGGCGATGTTTTTTGGAAAAGAGATTTTCCGGTAGACGACGAATATGCCACGGATAAAGAAAAGTTAAAGCAAAGCAGAAAAGTAGTTCTAGAGTCGTCCGACTGGATAATTCCAGGGCATGCGGGGATGTATAAGATTAAATAAAATATGCAGAAAATTACCATAAAAAATCGTAAAAATCAGAATGTTGTTGTTTTATTGGAAAAAGCCGAAAAGCGAAAAGGCTTGGCGTTCGTTATGCACGGAAACGCCAGCAATAAAGATTTAAGACAAATTAAAACTTTTGCCCAAGTTTTTAAGGAAAATGGTTATACGGCAATCAGGTTTGATACAACCAATTCTTCTGGCGAAAGCGACGGGAAGATAGAAGATGCGACGTTCACAAATTATTATGAAGACTTGGAAGATGTGATTAGCTGGGCAAGCAAGGAAAATTTTTATCAGGAGCCGTTTATTTTGTGCGGTCATAGTCTGGGCTCGATGTGCGTAGCTTATTTCGCCGAGAAATATCCGGGAAGAGTGAAAGCCCTGGCGCCTATTTCCACTGTGGTGTCGGGAAAATTATCAGAAGAGACAACTGAATTTAAAATGATAGCCAAAGACTGGGAGAAAAAAGGCGTTAGAGAGTGGGCGAGCTTAAGTATGCCAGGAATAACTAAAAGATTAAAATGGCAACATGTTTTAGACAGAAGAAAATACGATTTATTATCCGAAGCTTATAAGTTAACTATGCCCGTGCTTTTAATCGTCGGCGACAAGGACGAGACCACGCCCTTGAATCAGCAAAAATTATTATACGAAAAGTTACCGGGCAGAAGAGAGCTAAATATAATTAAAGACGCATGCCATGCTTTTAAAGATAAAAAATACCTTGAAGAGATTTATCAGATTATGGATAAATGGATTAAAAATTTGTAATTTTCTTGCCTAAGGAGGTTCGAACTTTGTCCATTAAGTTTAGCCGATTTGGAAAGGTGCCGCTGATTTTCCCCGAGAAGTTTATTTTAAATTTATGGAAGATAAAAAAGCACTGGCCATTTTAATAAATCTGTTAAAAAAGCGTTGGCTTAACGCTGAAGAAAAAGAAGCGGTTTCGGCCGCCATCGGCATTCTTAGCTGGACTTCCTTATCTAAAAGCAGGATAAAAGCTTTAAAAGCCAAAAGGGATAAGAGCGTTAAATGGTAAATAAAATTTTATGATAATACTTGGAAGCATAATTTTTATAATCGTCTTGGCGGCAGCTTTGGTTATGGGAGTTAAAGAAGATAAGAATAAATAACATGCAAAAGGTAACCATAAAAAACCATCAAGATTCGCCTTTTTCTATTTTGGTCCGCCTGAATAAAGCCCTTGCTTTTAAATTTATTTTATGGTAATTTACCATATTCTTTAATAATTGAATAAAATTAAAATTTAAACAATTTAATTAGGGAGGGGAAGCCATGGATGAGCTAGAGAAGTTGACACTTTTATTAAATGTCGCGGGCATGCTTAAAAAGATTTTTGGCGAAGAGGGGTTTACTCTGAACGCCGCGCTAAAAGCCATAGACGATTGTTATCCTGGACTGGAAGGCGGGGCTTCAATAGAACTATGCCGTGAGATGCTTGCTAAAGTTATTGAAAAAGCGCCGGTAACCCCGACAGAGAAGTTAATCCCGGGATATGAGGAGAAATTTTTACTCATGCCAGCAGTTAGGGGGATACTGGAAGAAGTAGCCAAATTGAAAATATCATAACTGTACAATAACGTTAGCATTCATTAAAAGGAGATAAGCAGATGGAAAAAATCAGTTCAATTGTCGCCAACGCCAAAACGGCCGCCACGATCGCGGAGGGTAAAATAAAAGCCGGAATTACGCAAGTTGATTATCTGCATGGAAAAATTTCGGAAGGCAATGAAAAGCTGGCGCAGACCGAAGAAAAGTTGGTAGAAACCTGTGAAGGATTGCAAAAGGCCGGCGAAAAAATAAAAGATCTTGAGTCGCAGTTGTCGGCGGTAAATAGAGACATTTTGAAATTAACCGACCTGGTTGAAATTTTATTGTGTGAAAAAGCGGAAGCTGTCGACGGCCGCAAAAACGCGGAAGAAAAAGCGGCTACCCTTCTAGCCAATATTAATTGCGCACGCGATGCTCTTAAAAAAGGAATTTCGGCTGATAAGTTTTGGGCCAGGGGAGATGCTAAAAATATTTTTGAAGAAGTTATAAAAATTTTGGGAAAAAATAACGAAACTGACCATGAAATAGGAGGTGCGTAAAAAGTTTTTTAACCGAATAAATTCAAAGATCCGATTGTCTTAAACGGCGAAAGGATCTTTTTTATTTTGATTTAACTATTGGCGCGACGGCAAAGTATGCTATAATGCAATAAGTTGTTTAATTAAATTTTTAAATGAATATAATAGAAGTAAAAAATTTAACAAAAAAATTCGGCGAATTAACCGCGGTTGATAATATTTCTTTTTCCGTTGAAAAAGGCGAGATTTTCGGCTTTTTAGGGCCTAACGGCGCCGGCAAGTCAACTACCATAAGCATGTTGGCGGCTTTGCTTAAATCCGATTCGGGACAGGCTTTAATTAACGGTTTTGATGTAAATAAGCAGAGAAACCAGGTCAGAAAATCAATCGGTTTGGTTTTCCAGGATTCTTCGCTGGACGATAAGCTAACCGCCGAGGAAAATTTATATTTCCATGCCGATTTATACGGCGTAGATAAAAAGATTTTTAGCGAGCGCCTGCCCGAAGTTTTAAAATTAGTTGATTTATGGGACAGGCGCGATCATATCGTAAAAACTTTTTCCGGCGGCATGAAAAGGCGCCTGGAAATCGCTCGCGGCTTAATTCATTATCCGGCTGTTATGTTTTTAGACGAGCCGACTATCGGCTTGGATCCGCAGACCAGATTTAATATCTGGGAGTATGTTCTAAAGCTTAAAAAAGAAAAAGACATGACTATTTTCATGACCACGCATTATTTAAACGAGGCCGAATACTGCGACCGCATCGCCATTATTGACCAGGGTAAAATCGTGGCTTTAGACACGCCGGCTAATCTTAAAAAAATGGTGGGCGGGGATATTATCACCCTGGCCGCGCTTAATCTGGATAAATTAAAGCAAGAGATTGAAGAAAAATTTAAATTAAACGTTAAAAATTTTGATAATAAATTAAAAATTGAAGTAACAGACGGAGATAACTTTTTACCCAAATTATTTAATGAACTTGAAGAAAAAATTCAATCAGTGGAATTACGAAAACCCACGCTTGATGACGTATTTTTAAATTTAACCGGCAAAAAAATCCGCAAGGAAGAAGCCTCGGATAAAGAATTGATGCGGCGGAGGATTGCCATGAGGCGGTAATTTAGAATTGCCGTGTAAAGATGTTTGTTTTTCGCTTAGACGAAATTTGGGCGATTTTTTAGAAAAATCTTTACAATTTCGTATGCGCTCAAAACAAACATCTTTACACGATATTTTATTAATATGAATGAACTAAGAGCTATCTATACAATTTGGAGAAGGGAAGCCATAAGGTATACCCGCGATAAGGCCAGGATATTTTCCACCTTGCTCCAGCCTTTGATGTTTTTAGTGATTTTCGGCGCCGGCTTGGGCGGTACGTTGACTAAAGGCAGTTTTGGCATTGATTTCATGAAATTTATGTACCCGGGCATTATCGCCATGAACGTTATGGGCATTGCTTTTTTTTCCACCGTCTCCACGGTCTGGGACCGCGAATTCGGTTTTTTAAAAGAAATTTTAGTGGCGCCGATTTCCCGAACTTCAATCGTTATGGGGAAAATTTTTGGCGCCGTTACCGTGGCTTCAACCCAGGCGCTGCTTTTATTGGTTTTGGCGCCGTTTATGGGCATTCATTTGAATATTTTAATAATTATTAAGCTATTTTTGTTCATGATACTTTTGGCTTTCGCCATTTCCGGCATGGGGCTTTTAATCGCCACGCTCATGAAAACCACGGAAAGCTTCGGCATTATCATGCAGGTTTTAATTTTCCCCATGTTTTTTCTCTCCGGCGCGTTTTTCCCTTTGACTAACGTGCCTATTTGGATGACGGCGCTTTCCCGGCTTAACCCTTTGACTTACGGCGTTGACGCTATGCGGCAGATTATTTTAAACGGCATTCCGGCGGAATTAGCGCAAAAATTATTTTTATATCCGGTTCAGATAAATATTTTAGCCTTGCTGGTTTTTTCGGTCATTGTGGTTTCCATCGCCACTTTGGCGTTTAACAAAAGGAGTTAATAAAAAAGGTATAAGGAGGAATGAGAAATGACGATATCAGTTGATGTAGCGAAAGCAGAAGGGTGGAGGAATAAAGTGTTTCCTCCCTGGCAAGATTGCCGTGATTTACCGACTCCGCCGGTGGATACAAAAAACAAGCCAGTTTTGGCTTCAGACGCGACTTTGGCCGAGATTTTAGTTACTACAGCGGGCTACGCTAAGAAATTAAGAAAAAAAGTTTCGGCTGATCTTAAAAGAAGGAGGTTAAAATGATATTCTATTGTTCAGGTCCCGGTCCTAGCTAGGGAACTGGGTGTAGAGCCAAGAAAGAATTGATGAAGCCAGACGACTTTCAGAAATCAGGTTGGATAAAAACAAAGGCAGGGCCTTTATGCCCCAGATGCCAAAAGAAAGCGAAAAAAAGCAAGGAGTAAAAATATTATCTCCAAGTCAGATAAGGCCAAAGAAATTTGGCCTTTTTCATTTTATGCTATAATTTAATTATGGAAAATTTAAAACAACTGAAAAATGAATTAAATAAACTGGCAAATAAAAAGCAGGCGGAAAATTTGCAAAAGTTTTTTAAAACCGGCCCGGGCGAGTACGGGGCCGGGGATATTTTTTTAGGCATAAAAGTGCCGGCGCAAAGAATTGCGGCTAAAAAATATCCAAGCCTGAATTTTAATGATTTGCAGAAACTTTTAAACAGTAAAATTCATGAGCATCGCTTAAGCGCTTTACTAATTTTAATCGGCCAATATAAAAAAGCCGAATCCGGCGCTAAGAAAAAATTTGTAGATTTTTATTTAAGAAATACCGAAAATGTCAATAACTGGGATTTAGTGGATTTGTCCTGCCATTATATTTTAGGCGATTATTTACTGGACAAGCCGAGGCGAATTTTATATCAGCTGGCCGGTTCAAAAAATTTATGGGAGAGGCGAATCGCCATGATTTCCACTTTCGCTTCTATCAGAAACAAGGAATTCGGTGACACCTTGAAAATCGCCGAAAGATTATTAAATGACCAGCATGATTTAATCCATAAAGCCGCTGGCTGGATGCTTAGAGAAGCGGGCAAGCGGGACCAGGCGGTATTGATTGGTTTTTTGGACAAGCATTATAAGGCCATGCCCCGCACTATGCTAAGATACGCGATTGAAAAATTAAGCGAGAAAAAGAGAAAATATTATTTGGGAAAGTAGTCCATCGTTGTCATTGCGAGCGCAACGCAGTGAGCGAAGCCTGCCTACCGGTAGGCAGGCAATCTCACGTACTATTTATTAAAATTATAGATTGTTTCTGCAATGAAGATATATTCTGTAAAATTGTTCGTGAGATTGCCGCGTCGTCGCTACGCTCCTCCTCGCAATGACAAAAATTAGCCTATTTTTTAGGCTTTTAATTTATTCTTGACTTTCGTATTTTGTTCGTGTATAATGAAATTAGGCTAGACATAGATTGTGGATAACTAATTTTAAACATAAATATATGGGCAATAATTTAACAAAAAGGCAAAGGCAGATTTTGGATTTTATAACCGAATTTACCGGCGATAAAGGCTACGCGCCGAGCTTAAGGGAAATCGGCGAGCATTTTAATTTATCTAGTCCGGCCACGACTCACGCGCATGTGCAGGCGCTAAAGCAAAAAGGCATGCTTAAAACTTCGTTTAACGAAGCGCGGTCTATTGAGATTATTCCGGCTAACGTTAATTGGGCGGCGAGCTTGGAATTGCCGTTGGTCGGTTTAATTACCGCCGGCGAGCCGATTGAGGCGGTTGAAGACAACGATACAATCGCCGTGCCGGCTGATTTCGTAACCGATAGCGCCAACAGCTATGTTTTAAAAGTCAAAGGCGAATCAATGATTGAAGACGGAATTTTAGATGGTGATTACGTAATCGTGGAGCGCAATCCGTCGCCGCAAAATGGCGATGTGGTCGTAGCCTTATTAAATAACGCTTACGCCACATTAAAAAAGTTTTACCGCGAGTCAAAGCGCATCCGCCTGCAACCGGCCAACTCATCAATGAAACCGATTTACGCGGCCGACCCGCTGATTCAGGGAGTGGTCAGGGGAGTAATAAGAAAATATGCTTAAAAAATATAAGACGTCCGACGTCTGTCTAATATGTTGAATATAAATAAACAAGAATTTGAAAAAATTGTCGAACAAACTCTGGAAAGCCTGCCGGAGAAATTCAAAAGTAAACTTCATAATGTCGCCATCTTCGCTGAAGACGAACCGACCGACGAGCAGCTTAATAAAATTAAATTAAAGCGCGGCGATTTATTATTCGGCCTGTTTGAAGGCTATGCCCAGGCTAAAAGATTGAATTTCGGGCCGGTCTTGCCCGATAAAATAACAATTTTTAGAAAAGCCATTTTAAGCCAGTGCGCAAACGAGAATGAGCTTAAACAAAAAATTATTTCTACGGTTAAACATGAAATCGCGCATCATTTCGGTTCAGACGAAAAAGGCGCGGCCAAAGCCGGGAAAAGATAAGCAGTTTACTTTAAATAGCGCTGGGCTATATCTTTTCGCTTAGTTATGCTAATATTACTATAGAATAAAATAAATTAGTCTATTTTTAGTGAGAAATACAGTTTTTTTATTTAATATTAGCAGTTTAATAAATTAATCGTCTGATCGGATTAAGCCCCGGCGGCGAATAAATAACTCTATGGAAGCTTATTGCGTAAAATGCAAGGCCAAACAAGAAATGAAGGATGCTAATGAGGTGGAAATGAACGGCAAGGGCGGAGTAAAGCGCAAAGCCATGAAGGGCAAATGCCCGGTTTGCGCCACAGCTATGTTTAGAATCTTAGGCAAAGCTTAAAAAACTATTTTCATTTAGTGAAAATACCTCGGTTTTTTACCGGGGCGTTTTCATTAAAGACGGCTTGTAAAATTATTTAAAAATTAGTATAATTACTCCAGGTAATGCTAATTGCTTTAAATTTTAATTGTATGAGCGAAAATAAAAAAATTCTTATAATTGAGGATGACGCTAATTTGCTTTATGGCCTACAAGCTAAGTTTAGAGTAGAAGGTTTTGAGGTTATTACCGATGAAGGCGCGGATAAAAAAGAGGCTATGGAAAAAATAAAAATTCAGAAGCCGGGTTATATTATTTTAGATATTATTTTACCGAAGATAAACGGTTTTGACATGCTGGCTAAAATCAAAGCCGACCCGGCGATTTCTAAAATACCGGTTTTTATCTTTACCAATTTAAGCGATTCGGACAGCCGGCAAAAAGGCGCGGAGCTTGGCGCGGATTTTTATCTGATAAAAACCGAGTTGAATCTTGATGAGTTTGTTGATAAATTTAAAAAAATTATAGAAAATAGGAAAAAAACAAATGAAAATTTTTAAAAACAAATTTTTTATTATCGGTTTATTGATAATTATAGCGGCTACGGGCGCGTATTTTATTTTTAACAAAAAACCAAAGATTGAATATACGACCGCTAAAATTGAGCGGGGAAATTTAATCCAGACTGTTAGCGAAACCGGCATGGTTAAAGCCAATAAAGAGATTGATCTAAATTTTACCATAAACGGAAAAATCGCCAATATTTTCGCCGGCGTAGGCGATAAAGTCAAGAAAGATCAAATTTTAGCCGAGCTTGACTCAAGCGATTTGCTGTTAAAAGAAAGAGAGGCTACGGCCAGCTTGCAGGTTGCCCAGGCGAATTTAGCCAAGCTTTTAGCCGGATCCACGGCCAGCGAATTGGCGGTCAGCCAGGCCAGCGCCGACCAGGCCAAGACGGCTTATGTTTCGGCTTTAAATGAATTGGAGAAAATTAAAAATACGGTTAATGAAAATATAACGCAAGCGGAGAAGAGTTTAAGCGATCTTTATTTAACCTCCGGCGAAACTATAACCAGCTATCAGCAAGCGGTCAAAAATTATAAGGCCGTGGCTTTAACGACGATAGAGGCGAAAATTTCCGTGGCCGCCAACGCTTTGGACAACATCAACACCATATTAAATGATGATGGCGCCGAATATCTTTTGGGCGCGGGCGATTTTTCTTTGATTGACGCGACGGAAAAAGATTATCTTTCAGCCAATACGGCTTTAACCAAAGCCAGGGCGAGCCAAGCCGGCGGAAATATCAGCCAGGCAGCGGCCGATACTTTAGACGCTTTAAATAAAACTTTCAGCGCCTTAAAAAATTGCTATAATCTTTTAGAAGTAAGCATAGTCGGCGCGAGTTTTACCCAGGCGGAGCTTGACGCTTATAAAACAACTATCAGCGCGCAACAGACTAACGTTTCCGCCGGCATTGCTTCGGTGCAAACAGCCCAGAATAATTTAAATGATTCAGTTAATAATCTTAATAACGCGATTTTAGCGGCTAAAAATGCTTTAGCCACAGCTAAAGTAACCGGCGCGCAGCAGAACGCGGCGGCTCAAGCCAAAGTTGACACTTATTATAAGGCTTGGCTAGTGGCCGAAGCGCAATTAAGCCAGATTAAAGCCGGAGCGCGCTCGCAAGATATAAATTTATACCAGGCTCAAGTTAACCAGGCGCAAGCTTCTTTAGGCTTAGTGAGAAATCAAATTAATAACAATATTATCAAGGCTCCGCTTGACGGCACGATCACGAAAAAGAATTATGAGGCCGGCGAGCAGTTTTCTTCGGCCAAGCCGGTTTTTTCCTTGCTCGGCATGAATAATTTTGAAATTGAAGTTGATGTTTCCGAGGCCGATATAACCAAGGTGGCCGTAAACGATCAGGCGGAAATTACGCTTGACGCCTTCGGCGAAGATGTTAAATTTTACGGCCAGGTAAGCTTTATAGAGCCGGCGGAAACCGTTATTCAGGACGTAATTTATTATAAAGTAAAAATAAATTTTGACGGCAAAGAAAAAGATATTAAATCAGGCATGACGGCTAACGCCAATATCACCACGGCCAAGAAAGATAACGTATTAATCGTACCGTCAAGGGCGGTGATTGAAAAAAACGGCAGTGGTAAATTCGCGAGAGTTTTAATTTTAGAAGAAGTTAAAGAAGTGCCGGTTACTATCGGGCTCCGCGGCGATAACGGGTTGGTGGAAATTTTATCCGGGTTGAACGAAGGCGATATTGTGGTGACTTATATACAGCAAAGCAAATAATTTTTAAAAATTCCAAGCTCCAATGACCAATGACCAGTTTTTATTTAATTAGAATTGTTTGGTTATTGGGATTTGGTTATTGGGGTTTTTTTATTTCTTTTATGCTTATTCAGGCGTACAATTTAACTAAAAATTTCGTCAACGGCGAAATTGTCACGCCGGTTCTAAACGGCCTTAGTTTTAATATCGCTCAAGGCGATTTTATCGCTATCATGGGCCCGTCAGGCTCGGGCAAATCCACTTTAATGCATATTTTAGGGCTCTTAGATCGGCCGTCGGGCGGCAAATATTTTCTTGAAGGCAAAGACGTGACTAAATTGGACGACGATGAATTGGCCGGACTGCGCAACCGCAAAATCGGCTTTGTTTTTCAAGCTTTTAACCTTCTGCCGCGCACCACGGTTTTAGAAAATGTTATGCTGCCTTTGACTTATGCTAAGCGTAAAGAAGCGCCCGAAGCCCGGGCCAAACTGATTTTAGAAAGCGTCGGACTGGCGCATCGCTTAAATTATTATACCAATCAGATTTCCGGCGGCGAAAAACAGCGGGTAGCTATCGCCCGCGCTTTAGTTAACGACCCGGCGGTTATTTTCGCCGATGAGCCGACCGGCAACCTTGATTCAAAATCAGGCGTGCAAATAATGGAAATTTTGCAAAAATTAAACGATCTGGGCAATACCATAGTTTTAGTAACCCATGAAACTTATACTTCCGAGCATGCCAAAAGAATTATTAAAGTCAGAGACGGCTTAATAGTGGATGACTATGAAGTCACGCACCGAAGGATAGCTAAGGATGGAGAGATGCTGAAATAGTTAAACGTTAAACAGCAGTAGATTGGCTTTAGTTTTTGTAAATTTTCTACTGCGGAACTCGGCCGAGATTACTCGGCCTCAAACAGTCCTCGCACGAAAATTTTACAAAAGCTAAAGCCAATGTTTAGAAAAACGATATGCTGGAATTTTATAAACAATCCATTAAGACTTCAACCAGAGCGCTTCTGGCCAATAAGGGCAGAAGCTTTTTAACAATGCTGGGGATAATCATCGGCGTGTCGGCCGTTATTATTATTATGGCCGTGGGCGCCGGAGCGCAGAGCCTGATTATCAATCAAGTAAAAACTTTAGGCACCGATATAATCGGAATTTTGCCCGGCGCTTCGGAAGAAGACGGCCCGCCGGCCACTGTTATGGGCATAGTAATTACCACGCTAACTTATGAAGACGGTTTAGCCTTAAACGACAAAAAAAATGTGCCTAACATAGTTGATTTAGTGGCTTACTATAAGAGCGTCGGCAATGTCAGCTGGGGCGCGAATTCATATGATACCAATTTAAGCGGCGCGACGGTCGGCTATATGAATGTTGAGGGCGGTGAAATTGACCAAGGCAGATTTTTTACCAAAGAGGAAGAAACAAATTTAGCTAAAGTCGCGGTTTTAGGCAGCGCGGTAAAAAAAGAATTATTCGGCGAATCCGATCCGATCGGCCAAAGAGTGAAAATAAAAAAACATACGTTTGAAGTCATCGGCGTCATGAAAGAGAAAGGCACGGTGGCTTTCCAAAATAACGATGATCAGGTTTTCCTTCCGCTTAAAACCATGCAAAAATTAATCGCCGGAGTAAATCATGTCAGCATGATGAGGCTTAAAATTGACAGCGAAGAAGATACGGACAGGGCCATGCATGACGTTAAAGCCACTTTGCGCGAGAGGCATGATATTTCCGATCAAAGCGGGGCTAGTGACGATTTTACGGTCCGAAGTTCGGCCCAAGCCATGGAAATGATAACCACGATTACCGACGCCTTGAAATTTTTTCTAGTGGCTATCGCCGCCATGTCTTTATTGGTCGGCGGCATCGGCATCATGAATATTATGCTGGTAAGCGTTACCGAGAGAACCAGGGAAATCGGCTTAAGAAAAGCCGTCGGCGCCAACAATAAAAGCATTATGATTCAGTTTTTAATGGAAGCGGCCACGATTACTTTAAGCGGCGGAACCATCGGCGTTATAATCGGCAGTTTAATAGCAATTTTAATTTCGGTTATTGCCAATTTTTTGGGCTATAGCTGGGATTTGTCCATTTCTTTATTGTCAATTACGCTGGCTTTAGCGGTTTCGGCAAGCGTTGGCTTAATTTTCGGCTTATACCCGGCGCTAAGAGCCAGCAAATTGCAGCCGGTCGAAGCTTTAAGGCATGAATAATTTTTCAATATGAATTTTTTGTCTATTTTAAAAATTTCTTCGCGTTCCATCATGGGCAATAAGGTCAGAACCGGCCTGACTGTTTTAGGCATAGTTATCGGCATCGCCAGCGTTATCATCGTCTATTCGGCCGGAGAGGGAATTAGCGGCTTGGTTTACGCCCAGGTTGAATCTTTCGGCGGCACTGATTTAATAGAAACCGAAGTTAAAGCTCCGACCGGTAAAAAGGGCATAGCGGCCGAACAGCAAAGCGCCATAGCTATCGCCCAGGGCGCGCAAATTACCACTTTGACTTTAGAAGATATGGCAGATGTCAGTAAATTGCCGAATATTAAAAACGCCTACGCGGCCATACTGGGGCAAGAGCAGGTTAATTACGCCGAACAATCAAAAAAAACTTTGATTTTCGGCACTACCGCCAGCATCGTGGAGATTGATAAAACAGAAGTTGATTATGGCCGGTATTTTAACGATGCCGAAGACAAGTCGGAATCTCCGGTCGCCGTCCTCGGCTATAAAATAAAAGATAAGCTATTCGGCGATAGCGACCCCATAGGAAAATATATTAAAATCAGAAAAGTTAAATTTCGCGTTATCGGAGTGGCTAAAGAGAGGGGCGCGGTTATGACTTTGGATTATGATAATTTCGTTTACGTGCCGATCAGGACTTTGCAAAAAAGAATTTTAGGCATAGACAATGTGATGTTTATGATGCATCAGCTTAAAGATCCGGATTTAGCCGATCAAACGGCCGAAGAGGCTAGATTAATTATTCGTGAAAATCATGATATTGTTTCAACTCCTTTAGAGTTTAAACCCGGCGAACCGGTGGTTAAAAATATAGGCGAAGGCATGACCGATACCGGCAAAGACGATTTCAGAGTCGTTACCATGAAAGAATCATTAGGCGTCTTAGATACCGTAACCGGGGCCATTACCTTAATGCTTTTAGCCATTGTCGCCATCTCGCTAGTAGTCGGCGGCGTCGGCGTTATGAATATTATGTATGTTATTATCACGGAAAGAACGGCCGAGATCGGTTTGCGCAAAGCCGTTGGCGCCAAATATAACGATATTATGTTTCAATTTCTTATTGAGTCTTTAATTATAACTTTAATCGGCGCCGCGGTTGGTGTTTTGGCCGGCATCGGCGTGTCATATTTAATTTCGCTGGGCGCTAATTATTATGGCTTGGATTGGAGATTTTTAGTCCCTCTTAAAGCTTATTATGTCTCTTTGGCTTTCGCGGTTGTTTTTGGCTTGGGTTTTGGCATCTATCCGGCGCGTAAAGCCGCCAGGCTTGATCCCATAGAAGCCTTAAGGCAGGAGTAAATGCTTGGTTAAGCGGAAATAAGATGGTATAATGAATAATAATTTTAATTTTGTAATTTTTAAATAATGCTTAAATTTTTAATGTTTAAAAATTAAGATATTAGAAATTATTTATAAAATTAAAAATTAAAAATTTTATATTATCTATGTTTCATTTTTCAAAATCAAAACATATAAATTTTAAAGACTTGCACGAAGCGGCCGATGGCTTAATCGGCCGGCTTCCGCCGGTTAAAAAGCGCCGGCGCTTAAATTCAGCGTATAAAGTTTTAAAATATTTTTGCTTGACAGTAGTTTTTTTATTTTTACTGCTGCTGATTTTTTTATCGTCACAAATTATTGATTTAAAGCAAATTTACGATCAGGCAAATTTCGGCAAAGCTAATTTAGAGCAAGCCGTTATCTTCGCCGAACAGAAAGATTTTAATCAAGCCGTTAAGCTAGCCAAACAAGCGGAAAATAATTTTGATTTTTCAATCAATAAGCTTGAAGAGATAAAAAGCAATAATTTTATAAGCCGTCTGCCGTTAGCTATAAGCCAGCTAAACGACGCCGAAGGCCTTTTAATTTCCGTTCAATTTTTAAGCAAAGCGGTCGCTGGCGGGGCGAATTTCGGCCTTAGCCTTGAAGCTTTTTTAACCGGAGATAATAAATTTAATTTTTCTAAATTAAGCCCGGAAGTCAAGCGCAATCTTCTTGGAAAAATATTTGAGTCGGCGCCGGAATTAAACGGCATAAAAGCCGATCTGGATTTAGCTTATATTAATTTAGATCAAATAAGCACCTCGGGCATTTTGTTTATCTTAAAAGATAAAATCGGCCAGGTTAAAGAACAAATAAGCCAAGCCAGCCTTATTTTAGAGAAAGCAGTTCCTTTGTCGCAGATGATTCCGGCTCTGGCCGGCTACCCCAGCGAAGTTAATTATTTAGTCTTGCTGCAGAATAATGACGAATTAAGGCCGACCGGGGGATTTTTAGGCACTTACGCCATATTAAAAATTAAAGACGGCGATATAATAAATTTTGGCACGCATGATATTTATCACCTTGACATGCCGGCTCAAAGCAAAATGAATATGGAGCCGCCGGAACCGATTAAAAAGTATTTAAACGATAAATGGTATATGCGCGACGCTAACTGGTCGCCTGATTGGCCGACCGCCGCGAAAAACATAGATAAGTTTTATCAAATTGAAAGCCGTTTAAACCCGGAGGCGGAGAAAATTCCAAAGTTTAACGGCGTTATCGCCTTTACGCCGAAATTAATCACTGATTTTTTGAAAATAACCGGCCCGATAATAGTTGAAGGCCAATCTTATGACCAAAACAATTTTCACGATTTATTGCAATATCAGGTAGAAAGAGGCTATATGGTTTTAGGCGTTTCTAATTGGCAGAGGAAAGAAGTTATCGGCGAAATAGCTAAAAAATTAAAAATTAAAATTTTTGATTTGCCGCCGAACCAATGGTCGGAAATTATAAATACCGCGATTAATAATTTAGCCGAGAAGGATTTATTGCTTTATTTAACTGACAACCAATTAGAAAGCATCGCGGCGGCTAACGGCTGGGCCGGAGAAATAAAGAATTATTATAGCGATTATTTTATGGTAGTTGATGCTAATTTCGGGGCTTTAAAAACCGACGCGGTTATGAGCCGGAGCATAAATTATAAAGTAACCGAGGGGGCTAATGGCTTATTTTCTAAATTAACTCTTAATTACGCGCATAACGGCAAGGTTGATTGGAGAACCAGCGTTTATAAAAGCTATACCAGAATCTACGTTCCGTTAGGCAGCCAATTAATTAAAATCAGCGGTTACGACGCCAAGGAGATAGACACGGGTAATGAAGCGGGGAAAACTTGGTTTGGTTTTTATCTAACCGTTGATCCGGGGAAAATTAAAAATCTTACGGTTGAGTATAAGCTGCCGCCGTCGGTTAGGCTAAATAATAACTACGGCCTTTATATCCAAAAACAGCCGGGTAAAGAGCTAGATAATCTTACGGTTGACTTAAACTTCAAAAATAGTATAAAATCATATAGCCCAGCCAGCCTGTATATGCGAAAAGTAAGCCCGGCCAGTATCAAGTGGGAAGGGGACTTAAATATAGATAGAAGCTTTGAAGTTAAGTTTTAAATTCTTATTTGTCATTGCGAGCGAAATTTACTTCGTCATTGCGGGCTTGACCCGCAATCCAGAAACTTGTTTATAGCGTTTAAACCTGGATTCCCGCTTTCGCGGGAATGACAATAAGGAAGAGATTGCTTCGTCGCCTGATTACAGGCTTCTCGCAATGACATTATATCTTATGTTTATCAAGCGGATCGGCATAGATTTAGGTACAACTTATACTTTAGTGCATCTGCCTAAAAGAGGCATTATTATTAACGAACCTTCGGTGGTGGCGATTTCTTTGATTGATAAAAAGATTTTAGCCGTGGGCAATGAAGCTAAAGATATGTTAGGCCGAACGCCGGACACTATTGTCGCCATTAAGCCGCTGAAAGACGGCGTGATTGCCGATTATCATACTACCGAAGCCATGCTCCGATATTTTATCAATAAAGCTCTAGGCGGCATAAGATTGTTCCGGCCGGAAGTTATGGTAGCGGTTCCGGCCGGCATTACTTCAACCGAACGCCGGGCGGTTATTGACGCGACTATCGCGGCCGGAGCCAGAGCGGCTTATATTATAAAAGAGCCGATTGCCGCGGCTATCGGCGCCGATATTCCCATCGGTTCGGCTTCCGGGCATATGATTATTGATATTGGCGGCGGCACGGCGGAAATGGCGGTAATTTCACTAGGCGGAGTAGTAACTTCAACTTCGGTGCGCATCGGCGGCAATAAATTTGACGCGGCCATTCAGGAATTTATCAGGCGAAAATATAATTTAGCCATCGGCGAAAGAACGGCCGAGGAGACTAAAATTAAAATCGGCAGCGCTTTATATTTGGAAGACAAATTAACCATGGAAATACGCGGCCGCGATATGATTACCGGCTTACCGAGAAATATTATGGTTAATTCCGATGATGTTACCGAAGCGATTCAAAATGAGCTGGAAGCTATAATCCAAGCCGCTAAAAGAGTTTTGCAGGATACTCCGCCGGAATTAGCCGCCGACATTATGGATAAAGGCATGGTACTCTCGGGCGGCTCGTCGCTCCTAAGAAACATTGACCAGTTGCTTTCACGCACCACCGACGTGCCGGCTTACGTGGCGGACGACGCGCTTCTTTGCGTGGCCAAAGGCACGGGGATAGCGCTTGAGAATTTGGACTCGTATAAACGGAGTATTTTTGCGACGAAATAAAATTATTATACTACATATTAATTGGGCTAAATTTAGTAAATTTTCTACTGCGGAACTCGTCGCTTAAAGCTCCTCAAACCTGCCTGCCGGCAGGCAGGCAGTCCTCGCACGAAAATTTTCTAAATTTAGCCCAATATTATATACAATTTTTATGCTTATCGGCATTGACGCCTCAAGGGCGAATAGAAAATTTAAAGGCGGTACGGAGTGGTATTCTTATTATTTGATAAGAGAGCTGGCTAAAATTGATTCAAAAAATCAATATATTTTATATAGTGATAAGCCTTTAACCGGCGGCTTAGCTGATTTAACCGATGAAAATTATTCGGCTAAGCCGGGTAAAATAGACGGCTACGGCTGGCAAGAAATTAAAAGTCCAAATTGTAATTTCCGCGTTAAAATTTTAAACTGGCCTTTTACTTTTTTTTGGACGCAAATTCGCTTGTCTTATGAAATGTTAATGCATCGGGCAGACGTACTTTTCATACCGGCTCACACTCTGCCGGTTATTCATCCGAAAAAATCAATCGTTACTATCCATGACATAGGTTTTGAGCGCCAGGCCAAACTTTACAGTTCGGATAAAATCGGCCCGGCCAGCGGCTTAATTTCCGGAGTTTTCAATTTTTTAGTCAGGTTGTTTACTTTAGGCAAGTTTCATTCAAATGTTATTGATTATCATAGCTGGTCAACGAAATTCGCGCTCAAGCACGCCAAAACAATTATCGCGGTGTCTGAATTTACTAAAAAAGAAATGGTGGAATTTTATCAAGCTGACGCGGAAAAAATTAAAGTGGTTTATAACGGCTTTAACGGCGCGCTTTATCGCCCGATTCAGGACGCGGAAAAAATAAAACAAGTTTTAAATAAATATGACATTAAAGCCCCTTATATTTTTTATGCCGGCCGCTTGGAAAAAAAGAAAAATACCGCTAATCTGGTCGGCGCTTATGCCATCATGAGGCAAAAATTCAGCCAGATAAAGCCTAAGTTGGTTTTAGTAGGCAGAGCCGACTCCGGCTATGATGAAATTAAATATGTCATAAACGAATATGATCTTGAAGATAACGTAATTATGACCGGCTGGGTGCCGGAAGCCGATATGCCTTATATTTATAACGGCGCCGCTTTATTTGTTTTTCCTTCGCTCTATGAAGGGTTTGGCATACCTTTGCTCCAGGCCATGGTTTGCGGCACGCCGGTCGCGGCTTCCAATATCGCTTCCATAAGGGAAGTTGTTAAAGATTCAGCTTTGCTTTTCAACCCGGGGGATAAGGATGATATGGCGCAAAAAATGGCGAAAATATTATTGGACAGAGAATTGGCCGATCAATTAATCTCTAACGGTTTTATCAGAGTAAAAGACTTTAGCCTGGCTAAATGCGCCCGGGAAACATTGGCGCTTTTGGAAAAAATTTAGATTTGAAAAATACCGGCAACTTATGTTATAATAAAGATGTTATGAAAAAGAATATAACATCTTTTTTTATTATATTTTTATTTGGGCTGATTATATTCACCGGCCATAATGCTTTTGGCGCTATCCAAAATAATTTTGTCGCTGATGAAATATTGGTGAAATTTAAAGCTTCAACCGAACCGATAGCCATTAAAATTGCTCAAGCAGGCGATTTTAATAATTTTTTAAATTATTATAGCGGTTTGCCGGAAGTGGAATATGCCGAGCCGAATTATCTTTATCAAGCCGCCATAATACCGTCTGATACTTATTTCAATAATCAATGGTATCTGCAAAAAGTTAAAGCCATTGAAACTTGGGACAATAAAAGGGAAAGCCCCGAGATTGTCATCGCCATTTTAGATTCAGGAGTGCAAATCAGCCATCCCGATTTAAGAAGCAATATCTGGCTTAATAAAAAAGAAATCGCCGATAACAATATTGATGATGACAGAAACGGTTTTATTGATGATGTTAACGGCTGGGATTTTGTCAATAATGTGCCTGATCCGTCGCCAAAGTTTAAGCCGGATTTTAGCGAAGACGGAATATTGCACGGCACGATTATCGCCGGTATAGCCGCGGCTTCCGGCAATAACGCCGCCGGCATAGCCGGCATAACCTGGAAAGCGAAAATTATGCCGCTTAAAGTTTTGGATGACAAAGGCGAAGGCAGCGCTTCTAAAGTTATCAAGGCGGTTGATTACGCGGTCGCCAACGGCGCTAATATTATAAATCTAAGTTTTGTCGGCTTTGGCTACAGCCAAGGCCTTGATGACGCCATAAAACGCGCTTATAACGCCGGAATAATCGTGGTGGCTGCCGGAGGCAATGAAGTCGGCCAGGGAGATGGCTATTATTTGGATCAAACTCCCATGTATCCGGTTTGCCTTGATGGCGCTAACGGCGAGAACCGAGTAATCGGCGTAGCCGCAACCGATACTTTAGACCAGAAAGCGGCTTTTTCCAGTTTTGGCAATAAATGCATTGATATTGCCGCGCCCGGGGTCAGTGTTTTCAGCACAGTGGTTTATTCGCCTGATAATTACTTAAATGGCCAGCCGTTTAATAAATATTATGACGGTTATTGGTCCGGTACCTCGGTCGCCGTGCCCATGGTAAGCGGCGCGTTGGCTTTAATAGCCAGCGCTAACCCGGCTTTAAACCGAGACCAGATTATAAAAACGCTATTGGATAATACGGATAATATCAGTCGGTTAAATCCGAAATATTTAGGCCAGCTTGGCAAAGGCAGGCTGAATATCGCGGCCGCGGTTAATTACGCGCAGAGCCTGTTAAATAATAAAATTGAAAAATTGCTGATTGGGCCGAAAAACGGCCTGGCCAGCCTTATAAAAATTACCGATCAAGACGGCAAAAAAGATAGCGAGTTTTACGCCTACGCCAATAATTTTAAAGGCGGCGTTAATTTTGCTTCCGGGGACATAAATCATGACGGCCAACAGGAAATTATTACCGCGGCCGGGCTTGGCGGCGGGCCGCATATCAGGATTTTTAACCTGAAAGGAGAGCCGATCGGCCAATTCTTTGCTTTTAACAGTAATTTCCGCGGCGGCGTTAACATTGCCGCTGCCGACGTTAACAATGACGGCAGTGATGAAATTATCGCCGCGCAAGCTACGGGCGGAAATTCGGAAATAAAAATTTTTAACGGCCGCGGCCAGGTGCTAGGCTCATTTTACGCTTATGATAATAAGTTTAAAGGCGGGCTTAATATCGCTACCGGCGACATAGACGGCGACGGCGAAGATGAAATAGTGACCGGTTTGGCGGCCGGAAAAATTCCCGAAGTTAGAATCTTTAAAGCCGGCGGCATTTTACAAGGGCAATTTTTGGCCTACCCTAAAACTTTCCGCGGCGGCGTTAAAGTCACGATCGCCAGCGTTAGAAGCGGCTCAAGGGGCAATCGAGCGGATATTATTACCGCGCCGGAAAAAAACGGCGGGCCGCATATTAAATTTTTTGACGGCAAAGGAAATTTATTATCGCATTTTTTCGCCTTTAACAGTAATTTCCGCGGCGGCGTGAATTTAGCTAAAGCCGACGTAGATAATGACGGCTTGGATGAAATTATAACCGCCGCCGGTCCGGGCGGAGCGCCTCATGTCCGCGTTTTTAAAGCTGATGGCAGAATCGTTGGCTCGTTTTATGCTTATGAAGAAAGTTTCGGCGGCGGAGTAAGCGTAGGCAGTATAAAAATCAATAAGTAATTTTTTAAAAATATAATTTATTAAATAAAATATATGAGCAAAAGAGCAATTTTTGACAAAAAAAACGTTTTAGTGGCCGGCGGCGCCGGCTTTATCGGCTCGCATTTATGCGACCGCCTTTTAGAAAATAACAAAGTAATTTGCCTTGATAATTTTTCCACCGGCGACGAAAGGAATATTGACCATCTGCTTTCCGACCCTAATTTTGAATTTATAAAGCATGATATTGCCGAACCGATTGATTTGGAAAAATTATCGGAGTTGCAAAAATTTAAAATAGAATTTCAAGGCGTCCAGGAAATTTATAATTTAGCTTGCCCGACTTCGCCTAAGAATTTTGATAAAAATAAAATTCAGACTATTTTAGCTTCGTCTTACGGCCTAAAGAATATGCTGGATTTAGCGGTCCGCTATAAGGCGAAAATTATGCATTTTTCTTCCTCCGTGGTTTACGGTCCAAGGCTGGACAGCCAGAAGAGAATCAGAGAAAGCGAAATCGGCAAAGTTGACTTTCTTTCTCAAAGAAGTTCGTATGACGAAGGCAAAAGATTCTCTGAAACCATGGTGGAAAATTATCGCCAAGTTCATAATATTGATTCAAAGGTAATCCGCTTATTCCGCGTTTACGGGCCTAGAATGAAATTAAATGAAGGCAATCTAATTCCGGATTTCATAAACAGCGCTTTGGAAAATTCAGATCTGGTTATTCCGGGCGATAAAAATTTTTCCAGTTCGCTTTGCTATATCAGCGATTGCGTTGATGCTTGCGTAAAATTAATGGATAGCCATATTTTAGGCCCGGTTAATATCGGTTCGGACGTTGATATGAAATTGGAAAAAATTTGTGAAATGATTATAAAAATTTTAGATTCAAAGTCCAAAATAACCTACGCGGAGAAAAATTTATTTATCAGCGAATTATGCTTGCCTGACATAACCAGGGCGCGGGAAGAGCTGGGCTGGATGCCGATTGTTACTTTGGAAAACGGCCTGAAAAAAACCATTGATGATTTACGGGCCAGCAAAGGTTTAAAAACTGTAATATAAAAAAATTTACGACATATAGTTTGGGCTAAATTTATAAAATTTTCTCCTCTCGGAACTCACCCAAGATTACTTGGGCTCAAACAGTCCTCGCACGAAAATTTTATAAATTTAGCCCAAACATGAGGTGCTAATATAATTATTTATGAAGATTTTTTGTGTCATTCCGGCGTTCAATGAAGAAAAAAACATAATAACAATAATTAACCAGGTACGTCCGCTGGTTGATAGGCTAGTGATTGTTGACGACGGCTCAAGCGATCGGACGGCTGATTTAGCCGCGCGGGCCGGCGCGGTTTTGCTTAAGCATATAATAAACCGCGGGCAAGGCGCGGCCTTAAGAACCGGAACTAAGTATTGCTTAAACAATGGCGCCGATATAATCGTCCATTTTGACGCCGATGGCCAGTTTTTAAGCCAAGATATAGAACGCATCGCGGCGCCGATTAAAGACGGCAGAGCGCAAGTTGTTTTCGGTTCGCGCTTTCTTAACGCCGAGCACAGCTTAGGCATGCCTTTTTTCAAAAAATATTTTATTATGCCTTTGGCTAAAGCGGTTAATAAAGTATTTTTTAATGTAAATTTGACTGACCCGCAAAGCGGTTTCAGAGCGATGTCGGCCGAGGCGGCGCGTAGAATCAGCTGGAAGCAGGATCGGATGGCGCATTGCTCGGAGATAATGTTTGAAGTAAAAAAGAATAATTTTAAAGTTAAAGAAATACCCATTAAAGTCATTTACCATAATTTCGGGCAAAGTTTTTCCGGCGGCCTGAAAATTCTAAAAGATTTGTTTATCGCCATGCTGGTCAATTAGAATTTTACAAAGCTGTAAAATATTATATTAATTATATTAATTTTATGCTGCAACAAACAATCGCGCTTATAATCATCGCTTTTTTTCTCGCCCGGCTTTATTGGCAAAAACAAAAAAATTATATCGGCATAAATGAATTTTTATTTTGGCTTATTTTTTGGATTTTAGCTGCAGTTTTAATAATTTCTTTGAAATTTCTCGATAAATTAGTGGCCGGGCTGGGCTTTAGCGGCTCGGGCATTGAAGTCTTATTATATTTAAGCGTGGCCGTGCTATTTTATTTTGTTTTCCGCTTAAGGCTAAAATTGGAAAAAATTGAAAAGGATATTACTAAAGTCGTGCAAAATATTGCTTTAAAAGATAATAACGCGAATAATAAAGATAATTAGTTTAATATTTGTAAATTAGCGTTTAATCTATGAAAATTGCGCAAATAACTTGCACTTTTCCGCCATACCGGGGCGGCATCGGCAATAGTGTTTATAATATTTCAGAAAGCCTGGCTGATTTAGGGTATAAAGTAACGGTTTTTACTCCTAATTATAATTATAAAAAAAACGAAGATGAATTTGACCGCCATGAAGGTAAATTCGTGGTTGAACGCTTAAGGCCGCTGTTTAAATACGGCAATGCCGCTTTCATACCCCAGCTTTTTTGGAAATTGAAAAATTTTGACATAGTCCATTTGCATTATCCGTTTTACGGAGCGCTTATGCCAATACTCCTGATAAAATTATTGCTGGGCCGTAAAATGAAATTAATGCTGCATTATCACATGGATTCGAGCGCCGGAGGATTCAAGGGCGCTGTTTTTTATTTATATAAAATTTTAGTTTTGCCATTGATGATCAGGGCGGCGAAGATTATTACCTGCGCTTCGCTTGATTACGTCAAACATTCTGATTTAAGAAAATATTACAAAGCCAAGCCGGAGAAATTCAGAAAAATATTATTCGGAGTTAATCTTGAACAATTTGTCACTTACCGCGATAATATAAATGAACAGCGGCAAAATAAAATTATTTTATTCGTCGGCGGTTTGGACGACGCCCATTATTTTAAAGGTTTGGAAAATTTGCTCAAAGCAACGGCCGCTATTATTAAAAGTTCGCGGTCAAAGCCGATTATTTTAAATGTGATCGGGCGGGGGAATTTATTGCTTTATTATAAAAATTGCGCGAAAAATTTAGGCATTGAAGACAACGTTAAGTTTTATGATAGTGTTGATAACAGCAAGCTGGTTAATTTTTATAATTATTGCGACTGCCTGGTTCTGCCGTCGATTAATAAAGGAGAAGCATTCGGCCTAGTTCTGCTTGAGGCGATGGCTTGCTCCACTCCGGTGATTACTTCAAATTTGCCCGGAGTCAGAAGCGTCTTTAAAAATGGCCGAGAGGGTTTATTGGTTAAGCCCGGGGACATTAATGACTTGGCCAATAAAATAAAAACTATTTTAAGCGATAAAAAATTAGCCGAAGCCATGGGCCGGGCCGGCAGAGAATTAGTAGAGAGTAAATATACTTGGGAAAAGGTCGGCAAAAGATTGGATTCTATTTATCATTATGTAAAATACAGCCCGAAAGTATGATGCTGTAAAATATTATCCGCTAAGCCGTGCGATTTAAACATTATGAAAATTTGTTTGAAACGCTATTCTGATAAAATTATTTTACCGCTTAGGCGAAACCTGCCTGCCGGTAGGCAGGTTTGTGCATTTTTTAAATTTAAATTTAATTTGTCATTGCGAGGAGCTTCAGCGACGAAGCAATCTCTGGTAAAAATCCACGCACACGCCATTAAACCAGAGATTGCTTCGTCGCTCATTACGCTCCGCTTCATTCACTTCTCGCAATGACAATATACTTATGAAAATTTGTTTAATAAATAATTTATATAAGCCCTTTAACCGCGGCGGCGCGGAAAAAGTCTCGGAAATTATAATTCAGGGCTTGATTAAAGCCGGACATGATGTTTTTATAATTACGACGAGGCCGCGCGACAAGGAATTGCCGATCGCGGATTCAAAATTACGAATTTATTATTTAAACAGCTTATATTATAATTTAAACAAACTGCCTAAATTTTTGCGTTTTTTTTGGCAGATTTGGAATCTATTTAATTTTAGCGGTTATTTTAAAATTAAAAAGATTTTGGCGGCGGAAAAATGCGAGGCCGTTATAACTAATAATTTAATGGGTATAGGATTTTTAACGCCGTTAGCGGTTAAAAGTTTAAAAATAAAATATTTGCATATCGCGCATGATATTCAGCTAATCCATCCGTCCGGCTTAATGTATTACGGGGAGGAGGGGATGATAAATAGTTTTTTCGCTAAAGTTTATTCAAGCGTGTGCGGTAAATTATTTGCGCCGGCGCCGGCCGTTATCTTCCCTTCGCGCTGGCTTAAAGATTTATACATAAAAAGAAATTTTTTTGCGCAGGCAAAAATTGAGGTTTTGCCTAATCCTGTGGAAATTGTGCCGGAACAGGTGAGCAAGCGCTCCGGTAATTTTATTTTTTTATTTTTAGGCCAAATTGAAAAACACAAAGGCGTGTTTTTATTGATAGATGCTTTTAATAAAATTAAAGAAAAATATCCGGAAGTTGAGCTGGTTTTAGCCGGCGACGGTTCGCGGATTAAGCAGGCGCGCGCCAAGGCGGTCAAAAATAATAATATTAAATTTTTAGGCTGGCCGGGCGAGTCAGCGGCTGATAAATTGCTTGGCGCGGCTGATTGCCTGGTTTATCCGTCTTTAGTTTATGAAAACTGCCCTAACGCGATTCAGCGGGCGCTAGTAGCTGGGTTACCGGTGCTGGCGAGCGACCTGGGCGGTATACCAGAATTATTAAACCAAAACGCCGGCATTTTGTTTAAGCCGGCGGACGCCGATAGTCTAGCTGAAAAAATGATTTGGCTGATTGAGAATAAAAATAGCTTGGGCGATTTAGCCCAAGCCGGCCGGCAAAAAGCTTTGGATTTTAAGGTTGAAGATTATATTAAGGAGTTAGGGAAGATTATAAAGTGAAAATAAACAAATGAAGTTTTTTAAAAAAGCCTGAGCAAAATGTTTCGAGAACATTTTGTACAGGCTTTTTGGTTACAAAACACATATCAGCTTCAATTATTCTACGCGCGAGGCCAAGCGAGTGGCGCCGAAAATTGAAAGGACAATTTTCATATGTTCAGGTTCGCTCATGACGATATAACTAAACTTGGCAGCGAGAACATCGTCTTGCATAATAGCCTCAACTGAATCTCCGGAGATAACATTATTAAATGACACTGCTTCAGCGCGTTCAAGAATTCCTTTAATACGCTCTTCCCCTAATTGTGGGTTATCTTCTACAAATTTTTTAATGTTTCCCAACGCATACATGTTTTTTTCCTCCTTTTTATTGATTTATAAACAACGTTGAATAGTTGAATATATTAATATTGCATAAAATAAATAAAAAGTCAATATATACTTATCTCTCATACTTAAACACAACCGCTTCGCCGTTGTTAATTACTTGCCAGCTATCGGCGGATAATTTTGCTTCGTCTAAAATTTTAGTGAAAGCCCACCAATATCTGTTCAAAACAAAATAGCCTTCATCAACGCCGGCTAAAGCCATGGCCGCGGACATTGTTTCGCGGCTGGGTTTTTTATATACCATGTCCAGATAATACCCGTAAAGCGGCGAGCTGGTCGGGATCGGGTAATAAAAAATTTGATCGGTTCCGTAATATTTTTTAAAGCCGTAGCGGCTTAAAGCGGCCGCGCCTACTTGCTGGTTGGCTAAAACTATAAAATCCGACTTTGCATCGTTATTAATGAAATCCACGGCTTTAATATCCGCGGCCGAAACCGAATAGCCGCGGGAATTAAAATAATTATCGTAGCGCGGATAGGTTATGTATAAAGAAGCGCTAATCAGCAAAGATAAAAACACCGAGAAACTTAAAATAATAAAAGTATTTTGCTTGGCGATTTTTTCCAGCATGGCGTAAATAGAGAGGATAAAGAAAGGCAAAAGGAACAGAACCGCGGCCAGCAATATCCTCTGCGGATAGTCGTCTCTTTCATAATTTATTAAAAAGGCGAACGGCAGTTTAGCCGTAATTAAATACGACATGAATAAAGCGGCGGACAGAGAAAAATAAAGCCATAAAATTTTACATTGCTCTTTATGCTTATAAGCGATAAAAATTCCGCTTAGGGCCAGTAAAATAAAGATAAATTTCAGATTAAAGCCGTAAAGATAAGCAAAATTTAAAATAAAATTTTCCCGCCCCGGGATATTTAATTGCAGCTGATTCGCGCTTTGGGCTAAATTATCGCTCGGCGCGGCCGCGGCCAGGTTTCTGTTTAAAAAATAAAACAAAGCCGGCAAAATAACGATGGCAATTATGATTAAGAGGGGATAGAGATATTTTTTTATTTTATTATCGCTGTAATAGACCGCTAACAGCGCGCTAAACAGCAAAGCCGGCAGGCCGGCGACCGGATGAGTTATGGCCGCGGCCGCCGAGAGAAGCAAGATAATTAAATAATCATGAGAATTTTTACAAGTTAATCCCAGTAAAATCGCTAAAATCAATAAAAAATACGCCAGATTTTGGGGCGTGGTAACGATTAAAAAGGGAAAACTTAAAGCTAGAAGGGCGAGAATTAATATTAAATTAAGGCTTAAAGAATCAAACCATGATTTTAAAACGCGCCAGAGAGTTAAAGGCAAAAATAAAGCGGCGAGCAGGGGCAAGAGAAGCTTATCCAGCCAAATTATGGGCAGAGTAGTTATTTTATGAGTAATTACCACTAAGGCGTATTGGCCTAAATAGTAAAACGGCTTAGGATCTACCGCGCCGGTCTTATCAATTAAATTTTCCGTGGCTTGGTGAATGAACGAGTCATAGCCGTAGCCCAGCTTATAAATTATCAGCGCTACGGAAAAAGATAAAAAATAATGGAGCATTATGAGCCATAAGGCGAATTTTTTATTAATTACCGCATTGCCGATTAATAACAGGGTCGCTAGGGTATAAACAATAAAAAAATATTTTGGCGCCGCTTGCCAAGGGGAAACTATGGCCGCGCCGGTTCTATGGCTGAATAAAATATAGAAGCAGGATAAAATAAATATAAAATATAAAGCATAAAATATAAAATTAATTAACTTAAACTTATCGGCGTTAATTTTCTCCGGTTTTTGGCGTCTGATTTTTTTGCTTGCTAAAAGGCGGAAATATTGTATAATAATAAAAGAAATAACCGCTAAAATTAAGCTAATTATTAGGCCGAGCTTATTAAGCGAATAAAAACGGTAAATTAAGCCGCCAAATATTGAAATAAGGCAGATTAATATCAAGAGTGAATTAATGATATTTAACAGTTTGTTAGTCATTATATTCTCATTTTACCACACTTTATGATAATTTCCATCGTTCTCTATAGCTTAAGCATGGCTTTTTTATTGTTTATTATCGTCTGCGGTTTTAGCTTAATTTTTTCGGTTTTGTCATTCGCCCCCTGGGTGCCGAGCCGCGGCCGCGACTTAGAAAGAATTTTTAAGTTAGCCGATTTGCGTCCCGGGCAAACTTTTTATGATTTAGGCTGCGGCGACGGCAAAGTTGTAATTTACGCGGCTAATAATTATAAAGTTAAAGCCATCGGCCTAGAAATTTCCTTGCCGCTATATTTAGTCTGCAAGTTAAGGCAGGCTTTAAATAAGCAAAGCAATATTGAATTTAAGTTTAAAAATTTGTATAAAGAAAATTTATCTTCGGCCGACGCGGTTTATTTTTTCGGCATGCCCCATGTTTTAAATGAAAAATTTTGCTCAAAGCTTAAACGAGAGTTAAAGCCGGGCGCGAAAGTTGTTTCCTATTCTTTTAAATTGCATGATTGGCAGCCGAAAATAACAGATAAGCCGAGCGAAAAAGATTTGCCGATTTATTTGTACGAAATGTAAAATATATAGTCATTGCGAGAAGCCCCGTACTCGGGGCGACGAAGCAATCTCTGGTTAAATTCCGAGTACGTGAGATTGCTTCGTCGCTGAAGCTCCTCGCAATGACAGTAGAAACAATGTAAAAAAATATATGATATTGGGCGTATTTAAAAAATGGCTGAAAAAATACTGGCGTATAATTGTTATAATTATGGCCGCGGTTTGTTTTTTCATCGGCACGGCCAGCTTTAATTATTATACGCAATCCGGAGATTTTGTTAAATGGCTGTCGCCGGACGAATCGGCGAATTATAATTTTACCAAACTTTACGCCCAGGAAGGCCAGCTGATGATTTATGAAAAATATAATATTCTGTCTTCCGATATCCTGCATCCGCGCAGCGTCAGAAGCGATTTCGGCTACTTAAAGCCGGTAAGTTTTTTAGGCATTATTTTAATTTACGGCAAGATCGCCGGCTTAACCACTTATAAAATTTTACCGTATCTCACGCCGTTTTTCGCCGCTTTAGGCATTATTTTTTATTATTTATTGATTAAGCAGATTTTCGGCAAACGCAACGCTTTAATTTCCGCGCTGGTTCTCGCCGTTTTTCCGCCCTTGGTTTATTACAGCGCCCGCAGCATGTTCCATAATGTGCTGTTCGTTGTCTTGCTTGTCATCAGCCTTTATTTCGCCGTAATATCCGTAAAAAAGAAAAAGGCCGAGCCGGATATGGATAAAGTTAAGACTGCCGCCGCCGGTATTTTACCGAATCTGGCCGCCGGTTTAAGCGGCGCTTTTTTAGGCCTAACTATAATAACGCGGACTTCTGAATTAATCTGGCTGGCTCCGGTCTGGCTCGTAATCTGGCTGTTTAATATTAAAAAATTCGGCCTGATCAAGCTTATGATTTTTATCGCCTGCTTATTTTTCGCTTTGTCGCCGGCCATGTATTGGAATAAAATACTCTATCAATCATTTTGGCGCGGCGGCTATAACGAAATGAACCAGTCTATCTTAAATATTGCCAGCGCCGGCTCGGAAATTTTAAAAATCGGGGCTATAAATTCCGGGGCGGTTAAAAACGATTTAACGCAGATAAAAAATAATATTTTTCACTTCGGCTATCAGCCGCTTAAAAGCCTGAAAATGCTGTATTTTTATTTCGCTAAAATGTTTTATTGGATTTTCTGGCCGGCGTTTTTCGGCTTTCTGCTCCTCTTGTCAAAAATAAAAAAATGGCGGAAAAAGCATTATGTTTATTTATTGGCTTTATTCGCCGCGGCCGCGATTTTAATTTCCTATTACGGCAGTTGGGATTTTCATGACAATCCGGATCCTAAAAGCCGGACCATCGGCAATTCCTATACCCGCTACTGGCTGCCGATTTATCTTGGCGCCATACCTTTGGCCGTTATTTTTTTAGTGAAGTTATCCAATATTTTCAAGAAAAAAATATTTATTTACGGCCTGCGCGCCTTAATAATTTTATTGGTATTTTTTATTTCCATCAGGTTTGTTTTATTCGGTTCGGAAGAAGGCCTGATAAAATCGGCGCAAAAGCAACTGGCGGTTCGCGCCGAATACGAGCAAATTTTGAATTTAACCGAAGCCAGAGCGGTTATCGTCACCCAGTATCATGATAAGCTGTTATTTCCGGCCAGAAAAGTGATCGTCGGCTTGTTTGACGACCCTAATATGATAAAAGAATACGCGGTTTTAACTCAATATCTGCCGGTTTATTATTATAATTTTACTTTTCCGGAGAAAGATTTTAATTATTTAAATAACAGAAAACTGCCGCCCTTCGGCTTAAAAATAGAAACCGTAGCCAAAGTTACCGAAGATTTTACTTTATATAAATTGTCATTGCAAAGCTCAATTTCCTCTGTCATTCCGGCCTCCGAGCCGGAATCCAGAATAGAAAGCACAGGTGTTGTTTCTGAAAGTATATTTTAATCGCAAATTTATTACGGATTTAACCTGGATTGCGGGTCAAGCCCGCAATGACATAAATTTATTTATGAATAAAGAAAATAAAATCAAACGCATCGGCATTGACGCCCGCTTTTACGGGCCCTTAGGCAAAGGCTTGGGCAGATATACGCAGGAAGTCGTTGATAATATCATTAAGCTTGACCGGGACAATGAATACGTTATTTTTTTGCGCCAAGAAAATTTTTCCGCTTTTAAATGCGACGGCCTACGGGTAAAAAAAGTTCTGGCCGACATAAGATGGTACGGCTTGGCCGAGCAGATAGTTTTTCCATTTTATATTTGGCGCCAGCGTCTGGATTTAATGCACTTTCCGCATTTTAACGTGCCGATTTTCTGCCCGGTTAAATTTATCGTTACCATTCATGATTTGATTTTAATAAAATTTCCGACTTTGCGCGCCACGACTTTAGGGCCGGTTATTTACAAAATAAAAAATCTGGCTTATAAAATCGTTATTTCCTTAGCGATTAAAAGGTCAAAAAAAGTATTAGCCGTTTCCGGATATACTAAAAAAGAAATAGTCAAACAATTTAAAACTAATCCGGAAAAAATAATCGTAACTTACGAGGGCGTAGCTGAATTAACTAAAATTAACGAACCCGTAGATATTAACGAGGTTTTAAATAAATATAACATCAGCCAGCCGTACTTACTTTATGTCGGCAATGCTTATCCGCATAAAAATTTGGAAGGCTTAATAGAAATTTTCCCTGAAATCATAAAAAATCACCCGGATTTAAAGTTAATTTTAGTGGGTAAAGAAGATTATTTCTACGGCCGGCTAAAACAATTCGCTAAAATTTTTTCCAGTAATATTATTTTTCCCGGCTATGTTCCGGATAATGAATTAAAAGCCTTGTACGCCGGCGCGGCTCTTTATGTTTTTCCTTCTTTTTACGAAGGTTTCGGCTTGCCGCCCTTAGAAGCTATGGCGCACGGCCTAGCGGTCGTTAGCTCAAATAAAACCTGTTTGCCGGAAATACTCGGTCCAGCCGCCTCGTATTTTAATCCAAGCGATAAAATGGATATGAAATACGCGATTGAAAAAGCGCTGGCCGATAAAGCTTCGCAAGAAAATTTAAAAAGCAGGGGATATGAACAAATAAAAAAATACAGCTGGACAGATTGCGCGGAAAAGACGCTGGAGGTTTATAAAAATTTGCTGTAAAAACAAAATTTATTAACATAAAGACATTATCGGCTGATAATGTCTTTTAATAAATTATAAAAATGGCTAATATTTAAATAAAATTATATATAATTTGAAATATATTGACATAAAGTGAAAAATATGATATAGTATTTTATTAATAAAATTATTTATTGGCATGGAAATAAAAAAAATATTAATTCCCAATAAGCCGCATTTAGACCCGATTGCCGCGATTTATCTTTTAAGGCAATATGGCAAAGAAAAATTTCCCGGCGTTGAAACCGCTGAGATTATTTTTTGGGAAAACAGCCATGATCCGAAACCGGAAGATATTAATAAATTCATAGCCGAAAAGGTTTTATCAATTGATATCGGTGGCGGCATGTTTGATCATCATCAAAGCGTTGCTAAAGAAACGGCTACGTCTCTTGTTGCCGCTAACTTGGAGATAGAAAAAAATCCGGAATTAATCGCTTTATTAAATTATGTTAGAGAAGATGATTTAGAAGGCTTGCATAACCGCTATGGCGATTTAGCTTATTTAATAAAATGTTTTCATAAACAAAAGTTATCTTCATTAAAAGTTGTAGAGCTTGGTTTAAGGTTAATTAATTATTTTCAAACTTCGCAGATTGACTGGCATTATAATGTTAAAAAAGAATATGAGAATAAGTGTAAAATTTATAAAATAAAGAAAAATAACAATAAATTAAAAATCGGCGTAGTTGAATCGGATAATTCCCAGCTGGCTAACTACGGCATAACCATGGACAACTTATCATCGGTAATTCAGAAACGTTCAACCGGCCATGTTATGATTTTAACTAATAAACATCATCGCCTTAATTTAAAAGAAATTGTCGCCGCCATTAGAATGAGAGAACTGGAATTAAGCGGTTATACCAAGCCGATTGATCCGGCCAAACTGCAGTTTGAAGGCAAAAATTCTTTGATCCCCAATTGGTTTTACCATAGAAGCTTAAATGCTTTTTTAAACGGCTCCGAAGCTTTAAATAAAGCCGAGCCGACCAAGCTTAAATTAAGCGAAATTGTTTCTTTTGTCTGGAACGGCTTAAGTTCGGAACATTCGGAGTATTGCGATTGTGATCAAGAAGGTTTAAGTTGTCCTTTTTCCAAATATGGTTTTAGTAAATGTCAAGATAGAAAAAGATAACATAAAGCGATTAACGCAATCTTTTGTTTATTAATTTTAGTAAATAAAAGATTGCGTAAGAATCGCGAGAACTTTAATAACGAATGTAATACATTCGATAATATGTCAAACATCAAATGGGAGGAGGAGAGATGTCAATAAAAGTATTATTTTACTATTGGGACTGGAAAGGGCAGATAGAGATTGATACTCTGCAGAGAGCTGTCAACGCAGTTTTTGATGGAGTCCATCCGCCTTATATAACGGATAAAATTAGTGGGCTTGATTGGGACCAATATACGATTGCTGTTTGTTCCCAACCTGTTACGTCGGAAGTCCTCGGAAAGCTATTTAATGATAACGACGAGTCCGAGGACTACTGGTGGGAAGAGCTGGGCGAACCTAAGCCTTTGAAATTTTAAATTAGGAAATTAAACGTATAACAACAAAAGATAGGAGGGATTACGATGAATACGATTATATTGTTGGCGGAAGTTCTGGCGTCGGGCAAGGGTTGTCCGGTTTGCGGTAAAAACAAATCAGATAAAGCAAGGACTTGTAGGAATTGTTTTGAGGTTATCGGTTTTGAGGCGACAAAAGCAGTAGATAGTATTGTCAAGACGGCGGACGAAGCCAGAATCGGCAATAATGTAGCAAATGCAGGTGGAATAGCCAGAGAGAATATCTGGGAGCCGGTTTTGGCGAATTTACGCATTGACCGAGATGCCAAATACAATCAGCCTGGCCAAGGCATAGAGCCGTACTGGGAATGCCGGAAAAGTGTCAAAGGAGGATTTATACCAGTCTATGTTTTTGGGGCGGAGAAAGAAAAAGCTGGTAGTGAAGTAACGGCTTTAATAGAGCTCAAAAACAAGGAAACAAAAAAAGGCAAGATATCCTATCTCCGCGCACAGGCGGTGGATGGATCCACCAAAATTAAATCAAACGTAAAATTGGCGGTTAATCAGTTTTTTGACGTTGGCAAATTCATTGTAAACTCATTGCCTTCCACTCAAATAATTGAGTCAGGCAGAAGATTCTCCGTCGGTTTCTTACCGGTGGCGTAGTCCGAAGTTCAAAAGGTTTGGATGCAGATGCTTACTTAAAGCAAATGCATTCAGACCTTATTTTTTTATAAAATCTAATATTTTCTTCTTTTCCATATTTTGTGTTATAATAATAACTGTTAATAACTACTCACACTGCTTTAAAAACAGAAATTTTTTGTATTTTATAAAAATAAATGGCTTTAAATAATCCCCATAATTTAAAAGTTAACCCGGATGTGAAATCGTCCCGTTTTGTTATTGATTTAAAGCAGAATCTGCCTAAAGAAGAAACCAAAGCAAAAGACGTCCGACGTCTTGGAGACGTCGGACGTCTTGAAGAAAAGCTGGAAAAATTGGCGGAAGTGGATTACAAGGGAATACTAAAGGCGGGGAGTGAAAATGCCAAAAAGAATATTATAGCCTTAATGGTTCGCAGCCGTAATTTCTGGATTCCCGCCTTCGCGGGAATGACAAAGGAAAAGCCAGCTCGCAATGACAAAAAGAGAAAGAATAAGATTGCCGCGCTCCCTGCGGTCGCTCGCAATGACAGTTACTTGGTTGTTTTATCTAATCAGCTGGCGCTTATCGTTTTAGGCAAGGCGCTGTATTTTATTCTAAAAAAAGTTTATTGGCTGCTTTATAAAATTTGCTACGCGGCCGGCTGGACAATCGTCTTTATTTTAAGGCTGGCTTACTTTTTGCTTTTAGCCATAATTAAGCCGATTAAAAAAGCGGGTTATCTGTTATTTATTAAATTTCACCCGGCAGTAAATAAAGTTATTAAAAATATACCTCAAGACCTTCAGGCTAAGCAGCTAGCGGCTGTTTCAATCTTCGCGAGATTGCTTCGCTCCCTGCGGTCGCTCGCGGCGGCGGAAAAGAAATCTGTTGGCGAAGAAAGAGATTGCTTCGTCGCTATCGCTCCTCGCAATGACAGGCGGTTAGTTGGCTACTTAAAGCCGGTTTTAATTTTCGCCGGAATATTATTTATCATAATTTTACCGGTTAAAGCTTTTACCTATTATAAAGTTATCAACGTGGTTCGCGGCAAGGTTTTAGGCGCCAGCGAGAGCGCCATTGGCAATTTAATTTCCGCCGGGCAATCGGCCGCGAATTTTAATTTTAACCAAGCCGGCCAAGGCTTTAAAAGCGCCGGCGATAATTTTTTAAGCGCGCAAAACGAGCTAAAAGAAATCAACGGTTTGCTTTTCGCTTTAGCTTCGGTTTTGCCTGATAAAAATATGCGCCTGGCCGCCGCCGGCAAAAATATTTTGCGCGCCGGCGAGCTAAGCGCGGCCGCGGGAAAAAATTTAAGCTTGGCTATGGAGAGCCTGTTTAGCTACCGGGCCGATAACGTTAATAACATTTTAAAGAATTTAAGTTTTTACGGAAATAACGCCATAACCGATTTAAGCGAATTAAATAAAACCTTAGACCAGATAAACAGCGAGGTTATACCGGAAAATTACCAAACAGAATTTATTTTATTAAAACAAAAAGCCGGCCAGCTTAGCCGCGGCTTAAAAGAATTTATCAGTTTAGCCGATAGCCTCGGAAATTTTTTAGGCGCCAGCGCGGCTAAGCGCTATCTATTAGTCTTTCAAAATAACTCGGAACTGCGCGCTTCGGGCGGCTTTATCGGCAGTTTTGCTTTAATAGATTTTTCCAAAGGCGAGATAAAAAATATTGAAGTTCCGGGCGGCGGCAGCTACGATACTGATGCCGGTTTTTTAAAAAAAATAAAAGCGCCGGAGCCTTTAAGTCTGGTTAGGGCCGATTGGCATTTTTGGGACGCGAATTGGTGGCCGGATTGGCCGACCAGCGCGGAAAAGCTCGCTTGGTTTTATGAAAATTCCGACGGTTCAACCGTTGACGGCGTTATTAGCTTTACGCCAACCGTGATGGAAAAATTGTTAGCCATAATCGGCCCGGTGGATTTGCAAGAAAAATACGGCTTAACTATCGGCGCGGATAATTTCTTTATGGAAACGCAAAAACTGGCCGAGCAAAAACCGGACGTAACCAGAGAGCCGAAAAAAATCATCGGTGATTTAATGAATAAAATTATTGAAGAATTGCCTAAGCGGCTGACTAAGGATAATTTAGGGCCGTTATTTAAGGCGATTGAAGAGTCGCTCGCCGGCAAAAATATTTTATTTTATTTTACGGATGAAGCTTTACAGGCTAAAGCCGATGACTTGGGCTGGAGCGGCCGGATTAAAGATACGGCCGGCGATTATTTAAATGTTATCAATACTAACATCGCCGGCGGAAAAAGCGACCGTAAAATCAAGCAGGAAATTATCCAGCAAAGCGAAATTCAGCCGGACGGGTCAATTATTAATAATTTAACTATTAGGCGCGTTCATGAAGCGATTAAGCGCGAGCCTTTTTCCGGAGTGAGAAACGTTAATTGGCTAAGAGTTTACGTGCCGCTCGGCTCGGAATTATTGGAAGTTAGCGGCTTTAAGCCGGTGGATAAAATATTTTTTGATAAAGAAATGGCCGGCCTGGAAAATGATCCCGAAGTTTTCGCCGCCGAAAGCCAGGCGCGAACGGACGAAGCCACCGGCACGAAAATTTATAATGAATTCAATAAAACCGTCTTCGCCAACTGGTCCCAGCTTGACCCGGGGGAAACCGTTGAAATAAATATAAAATATAAACTGCCTTTTAAATTAACCGCTAAGCCGGAGCCGGCCGGAGATAATTTCGCGGATCAGCTTATCACCAAGGCCGGCGCGGTTTTAAATCCGGAACAGAAAAATTTATATTCATATTCGCTGTTAGTGCAAAAACAGCCGGGCATGAATTCATCCACCATAACCAGCGAATTAAAATTAGGCGGCGGCTTCGCGCCAATCTGGAAATATCCGGTTGATTTAGGCGGCGGCGCGGACGGCTGGTTAATCACCGAAGATTTAAATCAGGATAAAATAATCGGCATAATCGTTGAGGAAAAATAAGGCTATTTGTCATTGCGGGCGACTCTGTAGTTTTGTCATTTCGAGCCGTAGGCGAGAAATCTATAATTCTTGACAGTCGAGCTAGCCGACTATTATAGATCTCTCCTCCCTGCGGTCGTCGAGATGACAAATAATCAGATTGCCGCGTCGCACCGCCGCTCTCCTCGCGATAACAATTAATTTAGAATGACAATAAATATGAAAAACAACGAAATAAAAATAAAACAGAAATCATCAAGCCTGTCGGAATTCATCCAGCGGCCGATAGCCTCGGACGAGGAAGTTGAAGCTTTTGAAGAATACGCTCAAAATGAAGCCAAAGAAGAAGAGATAAAAGACAGTTTAACGAAGATTTACCAAGACGACCAGGGCCAGGCGGTTGACGTGAGAAAAATGATAATTAAGCCGAAGCGCGGCCTGCTGTTTAATATATTCACTTTTTTAATCGTGCTGTTTGTTTTTGCCGGTTCAATTTACGGCGCCTATAATTATATTTATCTAAAAATGATTAACAGCAAGCCATCGGCCACCCTTGAATTTGAGTCTAAAAAAGAAGCGGCCGCGGGCGAAGAATTTTATTATGACTTAAATTATAAAAACGAAGACAGCGTCGGCTTAACTAAAATCGGGATAAAAGCCACCTACCCGGATAATTTTATATTTTTAAGCAGCGACCCCGAACCGAGCAAAAATAACGATATCTGGGAAATAGCCGGCCTGAGCGCGAACCGCAGCGGCGTTATAAGGATAAAAGGCAAGCTGGCCGGGCCGATTGATTCAAGTAATATTATTTTAGCCGATATGCTGTATACGCCGCAGAATTTTTCCAGCGAATTCAAAAAATCCGCCAGTTTTGAAACTAAGATAAACGATATCGGCCTGGATTTTTCGCTTAGCAATTCTTCAAGCGCGCTAATTAATGAAACCAATGAAATTATAGTTAAATTTAAGGCTAAAACTGAAAATTATATTGATAACTTCCGTTTAAGCCTTGAATACCCGGGTGAAGTGGAAATAATCAATACGGCTTCAAGCTCGCCAGCCGTAGAGGCTGGCTCGCCGGCCGGCCTAAAAATAGAAGCCAGCGGTCCGGGCGCCTGGCTGTTAAGCAATTTCGGCAAGAATGAAAATGAATTTAAAATTAAGTTTAAAATCAAAGAAAAAAAACAGCCGAATATCAATATAAAATTAAAATTTGAATTGCCGGAAGAAGTTTTAAACCTGCCGGCGAAATATCATTTATTTTACGCCAAAGATTTAGCCATTGACGTGGTTAAAAGCGATTTAAACATGAATTTGATAATCAACGGTTCGCCGTTTGACCAGGGAGTTGATTTCGGCCAAACTTTAAATTATTCAATTAACTACGCGAATAAAGGCGATGCCGTCATGAAAGACGTTATCATTATGGCGATTATAGAAAGCGATTTCATTGATTGGCAGACTCTAAGCGACGCGAACAACGGCCGAGTAAGCCTGTCTGCCGGACAGGCGGGCGGCAACACCATTAGCTGGAGTAAAGAGGAGCTTCCGGCTTTAGCCGAATTAGCCAGCGGCGCCGAAGGAGTAATTGACTTTTCGTTAAAATTAAAAACGCAGGCGGAAATTGATTTAAGCAAGGCCTATCAGGCAAAAAGCTACGCGCAATACAGCATCGGCGGCAAAAGCGCCGCTACCGACAGCCAAAGCAATACTGTTATTAATAAAATCAACAGCGATTTAAAGCTGTCGGAAGAGGTAAGATATTTTAATGATGATAATCTGGCGGTTGGCTCCGGGCCTCTGCCGCCTAAGGTCGGGCAAAGCACCAGCTTAAAAGTTTATTGGGTGATAAATAATAATTTGCATGAATTAAGCGATTTGCGGATCAGCGTAACTTTGCCGGCTAACGTAGCTTGGGATAATAAAAATCGGGCTTCGGTCGGGTCGCTTGATTACGATGCCCAAACCAACCAAGTCGTCTGGCAAATCGGCCGTTTGCCGGTTACGGTTTATAAAGCCGACGCCGAGTTTAACATCAGCGTTAATCCGGGCGAAGCCGACAGAAATAAAATCATGATAATTCTCCCGGGCACGGGCGCGACGGCCGTTGACTCGGAAACCGGCATGCAGATAAATAAAACTCTGAAAGCCAAAACCACTAAGCTGGAAGATGATAATATGGCGAGCGGAGACGGAATCATACAATAAATTAATTAAAATAAAAATCCCAAGCTCTAATGACCAATGACCAATAAAATCTCAATGAACTAAATCCAAAAAATTAAATTAGGGTTTGGGGTTTGGGATTTTATTGGATATTGGGATTTGTGCATTGGGTTTTATAATTAATATTAATGTTTAAAATAACTAAAAAATCTAAAATTTCTAACGCCCGTTTGGGCTTAATAACCACCCCGCACGGCCGATTAGAAACGCCGGTTTTTATGCCTGACGCCACCAGGGGAGTGATCAAGCATTTAAGCGCCGCCGAACTCGCCGGGCTGGGCTTAGAGTGCCTGGTGGCCAATACTTTGCATTTATATCTGCGGCCGGGAATTAAACTGATTAAACGGGCCAAGGGCCTGCATAATTTTATGGATTGGCCTAAGCCGATTTTAACCGATAGCGGGGGGTATCAGGTTTTTTCCCTGATCCATAAAAGCGGCGCGCGCGGTTCGGTTAATGATCAAGGCGCGATTTTTAATTCTCCTTTAGACGGGGCTAAATTAACCATAACTCCGGAGCTATCCATAAAAATCCAATTTGCCTTAGGCGCTGATATGATGGTTTGCTTTGATGATTGCCCGCCCAATGGCTTTAATGACGCCGGGCTAGCCGACTCGGTTTCGCGCACGATTAAATGGGCGAAAAGATGCAAGCGCGAATATGATAAGCAAGTTAAGTTGCTTAAAAATAATAAAAGACCATTGCTCTTCGCGGTTATCCAGGGCGGCAATAATTTAAAATTAAGAGAGCATTGCGCGCGAGAACTTATTAAAATCGGTTTTGACGGCTTTGGCTTCGGCGCTCGCCATATTGACGAAGCCGGAAACTTTTTAACCGAGGCCTTAAAATGCACGGCCGAGCAGATTCCGGAAAATAAATTGCGCTTCGGCTTAGGCATCGGCTTGCCCGAAGATATTATCAGGTCGGTTAAAATGGGCTATGATATGTTTGACTGCGTTATCCCGACCAGAGAAGGCCGGCACGGCCGGCTTTTTTCCCGGGGAAAAACAGCCGATAAAAATAATTTTTACCAAACTATAAACATCACCAACGCCAGATTCGCCAAAGACTTTTCCCCGATTAACGAATTCAGCGAGCTAGGAGAGCTGCGCCGCTATTCAAAAGCTTATTTAAATTATTTATTTAAAATCGGCGAACCTTTGGCTTTAAGGCTGGCCAGCTTGAATAATCTTGAGTTTTATCTTAATATGATAAGAGAAGTTAAAGGCTTGATTAAAAAGGATAAGCTTTAGCCGCTAGACATAATTCGGCTTATTATGTTAAAATTAGAATAATTAATATATCTTTATAAATAATTTATTTACCCGATTAAATCAAGGAGTTTAATCCGGGGGCCAACATCTATGGAAGAAAAAAAGATTATTTCCAAACACCAAATAACCACCACCAAGGGTTTGGATTTCGTTATCATCGGCGCGATTTTTATGGTATTTTTTCTCTGCCCGCTGTTTTTTACCGGCCTGGTGGCGCAAAACATGGGTTTTGAAAAAATGACTTTATTCTACTTCTTGGTGCTCTTAGGCGCCGTGGCCTGGGTGACTAAAGCCGTGATTATCGGCGAATTAAACATTAAAAGAACGCCGCTTGATTGGCCGATCGTCGGCTTTTTAGCCATTTTTATAACTTCCACGATTTTATCAATCAGCCAAAAGGACAGCTTATTAGGCACTTACGGCAACCAGTCTAAAAGCCTGGCCGCGGTTATAGTTTTTATTTTATTTTATTATTTGATCATAAATAACATTGACCAGAAAAAAATTAAATTATTATTTTGGGGCATAATCGGCTCAACTTCAATAGTCGCAATTTTTTCGCTCTTGCAGCTTTTAGGAAAATATGTTCTGCCGTTCGCTTTTACTAAAGCCATCAGCTTTAATTCTTTAGGCTCGCTTTCCGGCTTAACCATGTATTTAATAATGGCTTTGCCGCTGTTAGTAATCGGCATGGCGCAAGTTAAAGAAATTCACGCCGGCTTAACCAATAAAGCTTTAATAATTGCCATTAAAACGGCCTTAGGCATAGTAATCCTAATATCGCTCTTCGTTTTAACTTTGCTTAACGGCTTTACTTTCTGGCCGGCGGCTATCGTCGGCATAGTTATCGTTTTAATGTTTCTCTTGTCAAAAATTATTAAAATCACGAGCTCAAACATAGTTATTCCGATTACCAGCTTTTTGCTTTTGATTATTCTTTTGGTTTTTGGCAATTTTAATATCATGAGCTTAAGCCTGCCGGTGGAAGTGAGCCTGTCGCGCGGAGCTTCTTTCAATATTGCCAAAGCCAGCTTGAAAAATAATCTGTTATTCGGCTCCGGACCGTCAACTTTCTACTACAGTTTTGACAAATATAAAAGCGCTGATTTTAACGCCTCGCCTTTATGGGACGCTAAATTCAATAACGCCTCCGGCTATTTGTTTGAAATGGCGGCCACGATCGGCGGTTTAGGCGTTTTAGCCATAATTATTATTTCCCTGATTGCTTTGTCAATTTGTTTTTTAACTTTGATTAAAGTGCAAAAGAACGACACGCAGTCAATTCTTTTAGCCTTATTCTCAAGTTTTATTATTGTCATTATTTTCAGCTTATTGTTCTCCATGAATAATTCGCTGGTTTTAATCTCCGGGCTGATCGCGGTTTTAGCCGTGGCCATGGGCATAGTCAATTATCCGGAAAAATTCAAAACTCTTAATCTGTCATTCCGCGCCTCGCCTAAATACGCCTTGGCTTTATCGGCTATTTTCTTAACCTTAAGCGCGGCCGTGGTGATTTTATTCACCATGGGCGTAAAAATGTATCTGGCGGATATTTATGTCATGCAATCTTTAAAGACCGCCGATGTCAACCAAAAAATAGAAAAAATAAATAAAGCCATTATTTTAGCGCCTTACCAGGATATTTACTATTTGAATTTGGCCAATAATTATATGGCTTTAGCCAACCAGGAAGCCTCCGGCGGCCGCGACCAAGCGGTTATAGAGAACAGCTTGTCTCAAGCCATAGATACGGGTAAAAAAGCTTTAGCTTTATCGCCGAACAGCACTGCCAATAACGAAGCCATGGCCTTAATTTACGAAAACGCCTCTTTTTATGTCCAGGGCGCTTTGGAATGGGCGGAAAATCTATATAATAAAGCCATAGAATTATCGCCGGACAGCCCGACGCCTTACTTAAGGATGGCTTTAATCAATATGGCGCGGGCCAACGCGGAAACGGATAAAACTCAGAAAGAGTATTATATCAACGAGGCCATTAAAAAATACGATCTGGCCTTAGGGAAAAAAGCTGATTTCGGCGCGGCTAACTACGGTAAAGCTATCGCTTATGAACAACTGAATAAAACGGATGAGGCTATTGACCAGCTGAAAAAGGCGGTTATTTTAACCAAAGATAACGTTGATTACCGCTTTGAGCTCGGCCGGCTTTATTTCAACCGCGGAGTCGCCACCAACCCGGGCATAGCCCAGGCCGCGACCGAAGATATCACTAACGGCACGGAAAACAATCAGGACTTAAGCGTTTCCGGCCAAACCGGCGGCACGGTTAAAAAAACCGACGATATCATCATGGCCGAACAATTATTTTTAAGCATCGTCCAGGCCAATCCGAACCATGCCAACGCGCTTTACAGCTTGGCGCTTCTTTACCAGAAAACCGGTGAGACGGAAAACGCCAAAATCGTTATCAAGCAATTATTAATAGTAGTGACGGATCAGCCGTCAATAGACATCGTGCAAAAGCAATTCCCCGGCTTGTACTAACAGCCTGCCGACAGCATGATTATAATATAAATATTTATTATTTTATGGCGAAAAAAATAACTATCAATGATTTAGGCGTTATGGTAAAAAATGGTTTTGACGCGGTTGACAAGCGTTTTGATGAAGTTGGCCACGAAATTAAGGAATTAAAGCAAGGCCAGGAAAATATTGAATTAAAATTATCCAACGTGGCTTATCGCTTTGAGCTTGAATCTGCCAGATAACTATATAAAAATTTAGGCCATAAAAACGCCTCGTAGGAATACGGGGCGTTTTGTTTATAGGGCAAGGCTTGATTTTTTGGCGATTTTTGTTGTAAGAAAACTGCATACTCTTGCCATAATCGTATCAATATGATACGATTATAGAGCATAAATGATACGATTATGATTGAATTAAACAAAAAACATCAGCAAATATTGCTTATAGTTCTTAAGGGAGGCGCTATGTCGTCTTCCGACGTTCACACTGAAGCGTCTAAGCCTGGCGACAAAACTTCTTTAATTACCATAAAACGCGCCCTATCTCAAATGGTTAAGCTGGGCCTTTTGGTTGTTTCCGGTTCCGGACCGGCTACGCAATATAAAATAAGCGTTTTGGGCAGGGTTTTAGCGCCTATTGATGCTCGCGAGTATTGTTTGGCTGAACCCGATAAGCGATATGGATTTAAAGGCTATAATTTTAATTTATTGCCTGATTTGCCGGCCGATATTTTCACGGCTAAAGAGTTAGAGCGGCTGGATAAGGCAACCGCTCAATACCAAGAGAGAACGGAAAATTTACCGCCGGCCATTCAAAAAAAAGAGTTAGAGCGGCTTATCATTGAGCTATCATGGAAGTCATCAAAAATTGAAGGCAATACTTACACGCTTTTAGATACGGAAAAATTAATTTTGGAAAATAAAGAGGCGCCCGGACATAATAAGCAGGAAGCGCGGATGATTTTAAATCATAAAGACGCTTTTAGCTTTATCCGTGAAAACACGCCGCGATTTTCCACTCTGACGAGAAAAAATCTTGAGGAACTGCAGGCTATTTTGATTAAAAATTTAAATGTCGGCTTAGGCTTGCGCCAAAAACCAGTCGGCGTAATCGGCTCAATTTACCAGCCGCTTGATAATTTTCATCAAATCAGCGAAGCCGTTGATAGCCTTAGCGCCGCCATAATAAAAATGCCATCGCCTTACGCTAAAGCGCTAATCGCCCTATTAGGCATCGGTTATATTCAGCCGTTTGAAGACGGCAACAAAAGAACCGCCCGTTTAATGGCCAACGCGATATTGCTGGCGCATCATCGCGCGCCTCTTTCGTACCGCAGTGTTGATGAGGTTGAATACCGCGAAGCCATGCTGGCGTTTTACGAATTAAATTCAATTTTGCCGTTTAAAAAAATATTTATTGATCAATACGAATTCGCGGCGAAAAATTACGCGATTAAATAACATTTCAACTAAAAACGCCCCGTATTTTCACGGGGCGTTTTTTATTTAAAGTTTTCCTCTTACCTAGCATCCGTACGTTCCAAAATTTTAAATCCGGCCATAGTAGCTTCGCAAAGGAAATCTTCTAATTGGCTATGGTCTTTTTTAGTTTGAGCTTTATAAAGATAAGCATAATAAAGCTGTTTTTGTTCTTGGCGAATTATTGCCGGGGCAAAATTAGCGCCAAGCAGCATCGCGTTCATAAGCAGGCGGCCAACTCGGCCATTACCGTCAGAAAAAGGGTGAATTTGCTCAAACCTTTCATGGACATCGGCGCATAGAGCAATAGTGTCTTTGGTTTTTTGAGCGGCCGGAGCCATAGCTATAGGCATCAATTTTTGGATACTCATATAATTCGCGGTCGGCAAATTAACGCCGGTGATGCGAACGGCGTGATCGCGGTAAACGCCGGCATCCGGACGAACTCCATTCATAAGAATGCCGTGGAGTTTAAGCGCCAGGCCCTCGTCGACTTTTCCTTTTTTAGCGATATGTTCAAATAAATAATTTAAAGCCGTTTGGTGGTTTTTTGCTTCAAGCTGTTCGGTCAAACTTTTATTAGGCAAAGCCGCGTTGTCAAAAAGAATGGCCGCCGTGTCCGGTTCGGTCAGCGTACTGCCTTCTATGCTGTTGCTATGATAAGTCAGTTTTAAAATAAATTGATCGCGAATATCCGGGTTATCTAAAATTTTAGTTATAATATTTTTGTGTTCGGCCGATTTTTTCAGAAGCGCTTGCTTTTTTGCCGTAAGCTGATTATCGGAAATTATTTTCTGCCCGGTTACTTCTAAAAAGAGCTCGTCTATAGCGGCTAGCATTTTTGGCCTGGGGTTTGATTTGCCGGTCCACCAGCTATTAAAGGCGGCAAAAGAGACGCCGAATTTTTCAGCTAGCTTAGTTTGAGTTAACCCCAGCATTTTTTGGATTATTTCCAGTTTTTGGCGGATAGTCATATATTTATAATATATCAAACTTTATAAAGTTATGCAAAATACAGGAATTTTATAAAGTTAGCGTTTGATTCAATATGCGCAAAAATTGCGCATATTGCTCCGGAGCAACCTGAAAGAAAAATTTTTATAGCTTGCTTTTTCTAATAAAAACGCCTCGTAGGAATACGGGGCGTTTTTTATTTACAAAAACAATAGAAAATGTTATTTTTAAAATAATATGAATATGGCTAGAAAAATCAAAAAGAAAAACAATCAAGTTGTCGTGTATCAGGCTAAAAACGGCGCGATAGAGCTAAAAAAAGACGCTTCCGGGGATACGATCTGGGCGACCCAGGCGCAAATGGCTGATATTTTTGGCGTGAATACGCAGGCAATTACTAAGCGCATAAAAAATATTTATAAAGAAGGTGAATTATCCGAGCCGGCAACCTGTTCCAAAATGGAACAGGTTCAAAACGAAGGAGGCCGTTTAATCAGACGTTCAGTGTTAATATAATTTAGATAATATGAGCCTGTTTCTTGACTATAAGTTATCAATAAAGTATTATAATAAGTATTATTATACATTATTTAAGAATATATAATCAGATGAAAAATAACTATAAAAAGCTGGTAAAATATTGGCAAGAAACCGCCGCCTATGATTATGATACGATGAAAAGTTTAGTGAAAAGCCAGCGCTATGCCAGCAGTTTATTTTTCGGGCATATCGTTTTGGAGAAAATTTTAAAAGCCTTGGTAGTAAATGAGACTAAAGCGCATGCTCCCTATACGCACAATCTTATTCTGCTAATAAAAATTTCTAAAATTAAGCTAAATGAAGAAGAAATGGATTTGCTAAAGGCGGTTAATGATTTTAATATAGAAGCGAGATATCCTGAATATAAGTTAAAGTTTTACAAACTTTGTACCAAGGAGTACGCGAAAAATAAAATTGAAGAAATTGATAACTTATATAAAAAATTATGTCAAAAGTTGAAGCCAAAAAAATAGTTAAAAAATACGCGGAAAATTTAAAGGCTAAAAAGTATCCTTTTTCAGCCGTATATTTATTTGGCTCCTTCGCCAAAGGAATTCCTAGCAAATGGAGCGATATTGACGTGGCAGTTATTTCCAAGGAGGTAGATAAGGATTGGATGGGATCAAAAATGAAATTATGGAAATTTAGCGAGGGGATTGATGATCGGATTGAACCGCACGGTTTTTCTCCCGAAGACTTTAAGGATTATTGGAATCCAATGGCGCATGAAATAAAAAAGACGGGAATTAGAGTAGCCTAGCCTATTAATTTCAAACCATAACGCCCGGCATCTCGTCGGGCGTTTTTAATTTTCCGTCCATTTACACCACAAAAAAATTATTCTGTCAAAAGGGGATAAAAGTGCTTGACAATAAGCAAGTTGTTTGTTAAAAATATAAAGCGAATAATAAAAAGTAAAAGCTAAAATTATGAGCTTTTATGCAGTTAAATTTTTACCGGTAAAAGGTTGGCGTTTTTCGCCTTGTTTTTGCGGACCAAAATTAAAATATGAATTAAACCTAAACCGCGGCTAATCTGGCCGGCGGTTTTTTGTTTTTTTCTGTCATCTCCGGCTTATCCGTCCGTCATAAATAATAGTAGCCTTGACCCCGCGAATCTCGTTTCGCAGACGACGAAGCAATCTCACACCATTCTGTCATTCCGAGCGAGCCCGTAATCGGGCGACCTGCCTGCCGGCAGGCAGGCGAAGGAATCTCGTAAAAATTAACAATTTACATATAAAGGAGGAAAAATTAATAAATTTAACGACAGCAGAATCTATGAAAAAAATTATAATTAGCTTAGCCATGATCGCGGCCGTCGGCGCGTTAGCCATCGGCGCCACCACGGCTTTCTTCTCGGACACCGAGACTTCCACCGGCAACACCTTTACCGCCGGAGCGATTGATTTGAAAGTGGATAGCCAATGCACTTACAATGGCGTATCTTCTAATGAATGTGGAACTTGGGGACAAAACGATGGTAAAGATATTGTTGGTGAAAAATTCTTCAGCTTTATTGATCTGAAACCAGGTGACCAGGGAGAAAACACCATTAGTTTGCACATAGATAACAATCCAGCCTATGTTTGCGCAAAAATTGCAATAACAAGCGACTTAGATAAAACCTGTACAGAGCCAGAACTGCTTAATGATACCGGCTGTGCAGTTGATACGGCAGGTTATGGTGGTGAAATTGCAGAAAACTTGTCTTTAGCTTGGTGGGCTGATGATGGAGATAATATTTTAGAAGATGCTGAAGAATCATTTTTATTCTATCTAAGCGAAATGCCTCTTAGCAGTATGTTAGCTTATGGCACCGATAATACGCTTTATTTGACACTTGCTGATAGTTCTCAGAATTTCTTTACAAATGTTGCCGGACCTATGAATGGTTCACAGACATATCATTTTGGCCTGCGATGGTGTTTTGGTTCTATGGCTATTGATAAATCAGGTACTGGCAATCCTGCTATCACATGTAACGGAGCAAATGTGGATAATGGTTCACAAACAGATAGTTTAACCGGCGACTTAGCTTTCTCTGCAATACAAGCAAGAAATAATGGAACCTTCGTCTGCGCTGACACATTTAAGCAGCATGGAACGAGTTGGTAAACTAGCAGTTTATTCATATTCTCTAAAATGGAGGAAATTAATATGACAGAGAATATTAACAAGAATTTATGAAAAAAATACTTATCAGTTTAAGTATTATTGCTACGGTAGCGGCGGTAGTGGTTGGCGGAACAATGGCGTTGTTCAACGACATGGAAACTTCAACCGGAAATATTTTTACAGCCGGCAGTATTGATTTGAAGGTTGACCATTTGGCGCAAACATATAACGGAGATGATTGCGAAACATGTTCGCTCATACTTTACAGCGGCGACGGCGGAGCGCAAGTAACCGCAGGAGTAAATACTGTAATCACTTCATTTCCGTATCCCGCTCTCTTAGTAACGCCCACTACTATCACTACGCAATACTGGATAACCCACCCAACAGCCAAATGGATTTGGGCTACAGATCCAACACTTGCAGGTGATGCTGGCATTAATGGTGCTGTTACTTACACCTTTGAAGACAAATTCAATTGGTGGGGTGGCGCTGTTAGCGTTGATCTTCTAATGAATGTTGCGGCCGATAACCAGTATCAGATACTTCTTAACGGCACCTCTATAGCATCCGGTTTAGGCAGTGCTCAATACACAACGCTTGATCCGATTGCTGAAGGCACATTCTTAGCGGCGGTTCAATCAGGAGAAAATACGCTTACGTTCATCGTCACTAATTTAAGCCAGACGAATCCTGCATACAACACTCCTCTCAATAATCCGGGTGGTTTGCTTTACTACCTTAAGGTGGAGCGTGATTCAGAGGACTGTAACGCAAACAGCGCGTTCTTGCAGAATTGCACGCTTTTTGGCGAGAAAGATTTAGCCACTGGCGACCACTTCTGGATGTTTGACGATGTTAAACCCGGCGATTACGGCACAAACTTAATCAGTTTGCACGTGTCTTCAAACGATGCTTTCGCCTGTTTGATAACAAACAATATTAATGATCAGGAAAATGATATTGTTGACCCGGAAACTGCGGCCGGCGATTTGCCAAATGTTGGCAATCAAAGCGGATATGGCGAACTTTCGCCGTTCATTAAGGCCTTTGCCTGGTATGATGACGGTGATGGAGTTTATGAAGGAGAAACGGTTATTAGCGGGCCAAACGTGCCGCTAAGCACGGCTATCGGCACCATTACGCTTCCGACATCCAGTACTAAAAATATTGGGGTCGCTTGGTGCGCGGGCACTCAAACTGTAGTAGGGAATGTTATTTCCTGCAACGGAGCGAGTATGGGTGATATCGCCCAGACCGATTCCTTTACCGCTGACGTCACCGCTTACGCGGTCCAGCAGAGGAATAACGGCGACTTTAACTGCGCGAGATTGATACAATAATACTTAAAAGCTTTTTAGGTTGCCTCTTTTAAAGGGGCAACCGATAAAGGTTTTAAATTATTAATAA
>Ga0172379_10000801_pt1 | contig 73030 bp, 73 predicted proteins | sample GrowelOW334metaG_FD_119756 | JGI IMG/M metagenome (GOLD analysis project Ga0172379, IMG submission 119756) | Groundwater microbial communities from an aquifer near a municipal landfill in Southern Ontario, Canada - Groundwater well OW334 metaG | ecosystem: Environmental > Aquatic > Deep...
GAGTTATCGAAAGCTCTCTCAACGTTACGAGATGTTACAAGAAACACACATGGGTTTCCGTTATCTCGCTTACTCAATGATCAACCTGAGACAGTTCGTATGAAACTCGCTATGGGTTCATATGGACAAAGTTTAACAGGCTTCCCGCTTTCGAAAATAGATCTTGTGCACACGCTCAAACGCCGGCCCCCTCGTAGGAGTGCCGGCGTTGCGATTTTCGGACAAGAATCAGGCGCGATTCTTTTCCAGCTTTGCAGTGGCGGTCAGAAACGTCTCACAGTAACTGCGGGCGTTCTCCGCAATCCTGCGGATCCGCGCCTGCGTCACCTCATCAAGCTCGCTGAACTCGTCAACATCCCGCTCAAGCGTTCGCGCCTGAGCAAACGCCGATTCGAGGTCGTTGAACTTGCGAACAATAGCCGGGATCGGCCTTCTTCCGCGCTTATTGCCGATCTGCTTGCGGACCTTGGCGGCCTCTTTCTCCACGTGCCCGCCCGTTGGGAGGGAGCCGTCTTCGATCTCCTCAAGAAGGCGGTCTTGTTCTTCTTCCGGAAGGTGGAGAATGGGGCGAAGGATAGCCAGACTCAGCTTCTCGCTTCCCGTAAGGTCGCGGCGGAGGCTCATGATATAGAGACCCACTGACCGGCAGAGCGTGACGGCGCTGAAGCCGTCTTCTCCTGCCGTAGCGAACCGCGCAGAGAGCTTCCGGAATGACGTTTCCTGCGGACCACGCTGGCGCCACCGTTCAACATCACCGCCGTAAAACGTGGTGATGATGAGCTCCCCCACCTTGATCGCCAGTCCCACCGCGCTCTCAAGCGCGAGCGCACGGATCTTCACGACCGTCTCCTCAACGAGCACGTCCTCAGCCGTAGCCACGCTCGTGGCCGCCGCGTTCGCGGGAACAGGATCACTGGGAAGCTGGCTCCCCTGTTTTCCCGAACTTTGCTGTTTCTTCAGCCCATCCGACGCCGGGATGAGATCACTCTCACTCGGCACTTCCACGCCCTGCTTTTGGCGAAGCGCTAATGCCACGAGCTGTTCTCTTGGTATCCGCTTGGGTTCCTCACCCGGATAGTGAGAAAAGGTGTGCGGGATCATGGCGTCAATGAGAAGCCACTTGCCATCTTCCATCTGAAAACAACCCTTCTCCCGTAACTGGATAAGCCTGGCATTCCAACCGTCGCCAAGCAAGAGGCGGGCGATCAGAAATAAATACTCGGTTTTAAAACGCCGGCCGGTTTCCGTGATCAGGCTATACTCGTGAGCAACGAGCATGAAGATCACGTCTGCCTTGTTAAGCTTCGGATCCACGGGCTTCGCCATGAGAACCCCCAAAACAAAGTGAGTTGCACCGGTGGCAATCGTATCGAAAATACCAACAAAGTCAAAATAGCACTCGGCCTACGCCCCTATACGGAAATGGCACACATCTCCGTCCTGCATCACATAGTCTTTTCCCTCAATCCTCAGCTTCCCTTTATCCCGAGCGCCTGCTTCTCCGCCACACTCGACAAAATCGTTGTATGAAATCACTTCGGCGCGAATAAAGTTTTTCGTGAAATCCGTGTGGATGACACCGGCGGCTTCCGGGGCCTTGGCTCCTCGATGAATGGTCCAAGCACGAGTTTCAACCTCGCCAGTCGTCAAAAAAGTGATGAGATCAAGCAATTCGTAGCATTTCTTGATAACCGTATCAAGCCCGGACTGCTTCATGCCCAAGGCGTCGAGCATTTCTTTTGCTTCCTCAGGCGGAAGACCGGCAAGCTCGGCCTCAATCTTCACCGAAATGGGGACGGCAAGTCTCGATGGACCGAGTGGCGACACCCAATTTGGATCCTTGGCTGACTCTTCGTCAGCATTCACAATGTACAGAATCGGCTTATTCGTTAACAGCTGGATTGTTTTCACCGCTTCTTTCTCCTCATCAGTAAGTTCGACAGAAATTGCGAGCTGACCCTGCTGAAGAACGGCCAGCCACTTTTCGAGCGCGGATGCTTGGGGCGCCAGTTCTGGCGAGCGGTTCCCTTTCATCTTGTTCTTGGCGTTGTCGAGCAGTTTCTCAACAGTCGCATGGTCAGCCATCGCAAGTTCGAGCTCGATCACCTCAACGTCCCTCGCCGGATCCACGCTACCGTCCACATGGATCACATCAGCGTTCGCAAACGAACGGACAACGTGCACAATCATGTCCACCTCTCGAATATTCGCCAAAAACTTATTACCAAGTCCTTCACCCTTGTGCGCGCCTTTCACGAGACCAGCAATATCAACAAACTCGATCGCCGCCTTAATCTTCTTGTTGGTATGCGAAATCTCTGCGAGCACATCTACCCGCTCGTCAGGCACCTCAACCACACCAACATTCGGCTCAATGGTACAGAAAGGAAAATTAGCGCAATCAACCTGCTTTTTGGTTAAAGCAGTGAACAGGGTTGATTTTCCTACATTCGGCAGACCAACAATTCCTACATTCAGCATAGATAGGCCGAAGCGTACAAAAATCCCGGCACTCTGTCGAGTTTAAGGAGTGATTGTGGTTGGCGCAGTCGTCTCACTCGGCGGAACTGTTTCATCAATCGGCGCGGGAATCTCTGGCGTTTTCACGGTATTTCCACTCTTCAGCTTCTCCAGTTGTTGCTGAACGGCGGTATCATCAGGATTCGTCTTCTTAATTTCTTCAAGCTCAGCAATGGCCTTATCAATCAAACCCTTATCCGCATAAATAGTGGAAAGATACCAGTGAGCATTGGCGAATGTTGGCGCGATCGTGAGCGCTCGCTCAAGTTCAGCCTGAGCTAGATCATTCTTGCCCTGTCTCAAATAAAGGAGAGAAAGCTGAACGCTAACACCTACGTCCTTTGGATTGGTTGCGCGCACAACTTCCATGTCCTTCACCGCGTCAGCCAGGCTTCCAAGACGTTCGTCAACAAACGCCATGTAGTACTGCGCCAAAACAAAATCTCCCTTAAGGGCCAAGGCTTGGGCGAGTGTATCTTTCGCTGTTTTCAAGACGGCACTGCGCTGATCATCCGCCTTCTTTGCCAAATCTTTGTCATCGCCCTTTACGATAGGGGCGAGCAAGTCTGCCCGAACAAGAAACGTACGCGCCAAACCAACCAGGTACTTTGGATTATTCGGCGAAAGCTTTATAGCCTGCTCGTAACTTGCAATAGCGAGATCATTAGCGTTCGGCACAGCCTGTGAAAGCTCCCTATACAACATCCCGCGCAATTCCCAATTCATAACTGTATTCGGCCCTAGACTGGTAGCCTGAAGTCCAGACCGATTCGCCATATCAATGATGGCCTGCACCGCCTTAGGGTCCGCATCTTTTTCCTGGGCGAGTTGTGATGATTGGATGAGGAGCGCGTTCGAAAGGTTTCTGTAATACGCATCATTCCAGCGGTTCCGCGTGGCCGCTTGGTTCAAAAGCGTAACAACCTCCGTCACGTCAGCCCCTTCCCTGTCTCTGGACACCGCTTTTGCAAAAGCAATCTCCGCTGAGTATCTTGAACTGCTGACGAAAAAGACCATCAGCACCCCTACTCCTGTCAGCATGAAGGCAAAGGCGGAAACAAGCGCGGCTCTTGGTGATCTTGCAAAGGGGAACTCCCTTGCGGAAGGGAGAATCTCTGCCAACAGCATGGCAGTCAAGAATACGTAGAGCACAGCAAACGTAAAGTTCTGCGAGAAGTAAAAAAGCCAGCCGACGGACAATAACAACCAGGCAGAAAATGAACCATAAAGATACTTCCAGCCATCGTGCGTTCTTGATCTCAAAAGCGCCCGTACGCTTAAGAGAACAACGGCCAACATCATAAGCAAGAAAAGCGCCGTGCCCAGGATTCCATGGGTGGCAAGCATCGTTGTCAACTGGCTTGAGCCCCTGTTCAGCCGGAGATCCCAAAACTGTCCTCCGTTCGCCGTATTCAACTCCGTTCCAACGAATTTTACAAAATCGTCAGCGTACGTACCGGGGCCAGAACCAAGCAACAAATGACCATCCTTGAGTGTGCCAACGGCAACTTTCCATGATAAAGAAAATGGCGCGTTAACCTCCGGAATGTAGGGATCGCGCAACTGCGGAAGCGGAAGAAAAGGCAAAGAGTATAACAACGCGGAGATCAAAAGAAGCATGGGAAAAACGTAGCGAATCGGCTGAGAAAATTCCTTTGGAAGCGCCAGAGCAAAAACAAATATCGGCGTCAGCCCAACTATTGTAAGCATCCAAAGCGCCGGGATTTGGAGCGCGATAAGAAGGCAAAAGCAGGCCATACTCGTCAGGACAATAGCCCCGCGGATTACTATTCCCCATCCGCCCTCCGGAAGCACGTGGTGCTCTAGCTCATTCTTCTCAACCAGCCAAAGCGCGTGACCAAGAATAGTTGCGGTCAGCAAATAGAGCGCCAGCATGCTTGGTAAACCAATGGTCCCGCCGGAAATACCCGTAGCCCCCTGGACAAAGGCGATCAGGACAAACACGCTCAAAAGGGCGCTTGAAACAAAAAAGACTGAAAACACCTTTCTTTGAAGATGACGGTCACTGAGCAAGTGACTGCTCACAACAAGAAAGATCGCGAGCAACAAGGTTGAAAGAAAACTAATATATTCAGCCCCGCTTTCACCAAGCCAGCTGGTATAGGGCGCAATGGAAAACGAACTTGAAACCGCTGTCATGATGAGAATAAGCACCGGCAACAGGAAAAACCAGTGAGCTTTGAATGAAATCCTCCGCTCAGCAATCATGCTTCCCATATATGCCAAGCTTCCAACAGTTGCCAGCACGACAAAGACAAAATTCTTATTGAAATCAAGCTGATCCGTGGTCCACGGAAAAGCCACAATCGGTATCAAGAAAACTATTGCACCCAATGATATCTGGGACACTTTTTCAAGAATTCGGCCAACGTGTATATTCATAAAACAAAATTTACGGCGCTGTAGGAGTGATGCTTGTAGCCCCCACGCCCAACGGATCAAGTATGACAGAAGCCGGATCTGTTGTCGCGGAAGCGTCAACGAGAGGAACATCGGTCGTGACGGGATCAACAGTTGATGCAATTGCTGAGGTATCGGTGGCTCCAGCAACTTCTGGTGCAGGGGCAGTCACAGAGTCAACGGGTACGTTAGTATCAGTGGGGGTAGGTGTAACGGTCCCCGTGGCGGGAGTTAAAGTATCAAGGGGAGTAATCATGGGATCAGTCGCAACACTGGTTCCATTATCCGCAATGACGTCAGTTGCGACGGGGCTTGTATCAAGAAGAGGGTCTGGTGCAGGTGCAGAAACAATAGGACTTATTGCTACCGGCTCAAAATCTTTTTGATAGGCAATGACAAGCCAGTCAACGGCCACGCCGTCCGTGTTAGCTGAATCATGAATCATAAAACCGCCGTTTGATTTGTCCGTGACATATATCTGGCCCGTAATACCCGCAGGCGTAACAACCACGCGATAGGAGGCGGTGTTTGAAATAACGTCGTTAAACTTTGGATCAATGGTGTCAAACACCACCTCTGACTGACCCATCATCAGCGTACTCGTTCCAGAAAGTTCGATAGTTTTCTGCCGGCTGGTAACCGCCAGCGTATCAACTAGCTCGTTCTGGTATGAAAGCACGCGCTCAGTGATTACGCCATTAGTCACAATGTCTCCATTTTGATTGATCTGCCAAGTATTGCCAATGCCCTCAAGCGAACCAACAGAGAGCATAGATCCTCCGTTCATGTTGAGCGAACCGGTGACATCAAGGTTGGACAGACTATTCATCGGAAGCTGAGAGATGGCCAGATTAGCATCGGGAGCGGAGTTTCCACCCGTGCCGGCGTAATAAGAAGCGCGAATGAACACCACAATCTTCCCCTCGCCGGACGGCAGAGGCTCCATGGCATAGCCAAGAATCGGGCCGGCTTTCGTTGCCTTCATGGCATAGCCCGCCTTAGAGGACGTGGTTAGCGGATCGCCAATCGCCACCGCGCCATTCTCAGCCGAGACGTTCGTGGGCACTCGACCAGAGAGAGCAATCGGATAACTACCGTTAACGTAATCGCCGGCCAGGAAGCCGGGGCGAGTTGAAACAACACCAGCCACACTCTTGTCATATGCCGTTGAGCTTGATTTTGCTACAGATTGTTCAGCTCCGCCAAACACCACCACATCGCCGGCCACGAGTGCGTCGCCGGATGGGAACATTTCTGCAAAGTCATAAGAACCAACGTTCCAACCGGCGGCGTTTGTCTTCATGTACCCGGGGCCGGCAGTACTATCATAGAAAATGTAAGCTGTACTTTGCGCGGATCCTCGATCAGACGGGAATAGCTTGCCGGCCACAAACAAGTCGCCGGCGTTTGAAAAGGCCGCTACTTCCCCGCCAGTTCCGTCCTCAATTGAGAGACGATAATCGCCCAGGCTTGAAACCTTTGTGCGCAAACCCATGCTCACCGTCTCTGCACTTGAGCCATTCCAAGCCGAACCGTGCATCACTAAGCTGTTCGAGTTCGCAACCGGCGCGCCTGCCGTAGCCACCGCCAGAGCGGAAATAGTAATTCCGCCAGCAAACATAGGGCTTCCGTCAGGAGCGATGACATCCCCGCCGTACCAACTATTATCAACAAACACCGTAATCGTAGTCATGCCAACGCCGTTAAAGTTTGCCAGGGCACGCGCGATCACACGTCCTGGTTCCGTAGCCTTCATAGCGTATCCCGGCGTTGAAGATGCGGTCAGATAATCGCCCATCGCAATTGGGCCGTTCTCGCTCGTAACGTGTAGTGGCACTCGGCCGTCAAGCGCAATAGGTAACGGATGCGCGCCCTGATCCTTAACGTTCGCACCGATAGTTTCATTTGGCGAAGTTGAAACAATGCCAAATAGAGTATCCGCGGAAACCGCACGGGTAAGAATTGGCAGGGTCTTCGTGACTGTGCCCGGAAGAATCTCTCCAGTGAACGCGTTACTTTCTTGAGCTTGATAGGTAAACATGGATCCCGTTAGTGCGACAATGTCGCCGTTACCTGGCGTCCCGTCGGTCTCATACCACTCAGCATAGTCAGCCGGGGCCGCAGAACAAGCCACAACATCTCGGGTGACATTTGTCGCCGCATCAACGTTCGCACCAGAATGACAAAGACCGTTTGTTGTTGCGAGGTTATCTAGACCAACAGACACAACACCCGCGGAAGTAACGCCCCACTCTATGCCACCGGTAATTGCCAGGGTACTTGTGGCATTCGCATTGCCAATAGTAATTACGTCAGCGGTCGTACCGTTCGTGGCGATATTGATCACATCGGCGCCATCAACGGCGCCGGAGCCGCCAATATTCGTAGTGTGGCCACCGGAGACATTGTTCAAATCCAATGAAGTATAACCAGCCACCACCACCCCGCTACCATACGTTGAAACAAATGTTACTCCGTTATTATTCCCTATGGTGATGTTGTCACCCGCAGTATTGTCAGTAGCAATGTTAATCGTATCCGCATCCGAGGAATTTGCAATATCAATCGTGTCACAGGCAACCGAACCACAAAGCGATACAGAAGTTGCATTCACATTTCCGATCGCTAGCGCCCCTGCGCCATTCGTATCCAACCCTTGGGCCGCTGCCACGGTAATCCCGCCGCTTGTCGCAACATCAAAATTTGAAAAATCAATTGCCGCCCCGGTTCCGAGAATTACATTTGCGCCCACGTTCATTGCATTAACAATCGTGGAATCTGAGGCATCAATCGCGTCCGTAAAACCTGCAACTCCGGTCAAAATGATGCCATCATCCATCATCTCATTAGAATCTAAGTTACTGAGAGCAATCATGGCATCCGGGGTGCCGGTCAAAGCCAACGGACCGCCGTCGTTAGCATTGGAAAGAGTCATCAGCGTGTTATAGGCCGTGCTTGCGGCCGCATCGTCAGTGAATGTCAGATCAATCACGTTAAGCGCGCTGTCCACGGAGTGCGTGCTGGCAATCGCTAAGTTCTCAGTTCCAGCTCCGCCTGTAACAAAGTTCATATTCACATCGGAGCCAAAAGTACCGGCATTGAACGTGGCGGCGCCAGTCGCATCAATGCTCCAATCATTTCCGCCGGTGAGCACCAATGTGGTAGCCGCATTAGTATTTCCAATATCTACAGCATCTGGAAAAGCGGCTCCGGTACCGATATTGGTTGTTGTTCCGATTACCAAATTGTCATTAATACTAATTATTCCAGATTCTAGATTGATCGTTGACCCCGCGCTCTCGCTTCCAATGGAGACCGTATCCCCAGAAGTTCCATTCGTTGCAATGTTGATTGTATTCGCAAGATCAGTACTCACTCCGCCAATGTTAATAGTGGCCGAGCTAGCGACGGCGTCAAGAAAGTTAAACGTGGCGGATGATGATGTCAGGTCACCGCCGTTGAGCGCAAGATCACTTGCCGAGGTAATGAGTCCCGCGGTTGAAATATTCCAAGACGCTCCCCCTCCCAGCTGGAACGTCGTACCGGCGCCGGTATTTCCTATTGCTATTGCATCTGCAGTTGATCCTTCCGTAGCGATACTGATGGTATTCCCAATATCTGCCGCGACCCCGCCAATATTGATGATCGGTGAGTTGCCAGCACCTTGCAAAAAATTGAACGTTCCCGCTGTCGAAGTGATCACCCCACCATTAAGGGCTAGGTTGCCTGGCGTGACAAGACTATTCGAAAAAGATATTTGACCGTCCACCGTAAAAATTAAATCGCCTGTTATGTTCGTAGCAATAGTGGGGTCAGTAATAGCTCCACCCGAACTAAAAAAACGAAGAAGACCATTCGTAGTGCTATCCGTTCCGATATTCAGCTCCGCAGCGGCCGTATTGAAATACAGTGTACCTGCCGGCGGCGTGGTTCCTCCAATCACCAAGCCATCTGTGGTAGAGGTTAGGTACGTGGATGCGCCACCATCAGTCAACAAGGTAAGCGCAGTCGAGTCCAGTCCGTCGAGCGTATCAGCGTTAAGTGCGTACGGTGCCGCGACAATTTGTTTGCGTGGCGTAAGCGCCTCACCATTCACTGTCACCTGGAGATATACCCCGGCATTGCTACCGAAAACGGTATCGGCTATTGCCGCGTAAGGAACGCCCGCGGCGGTATCGCCAAGATTTTCCGAAAAAAGCCCATCGGTCAGGGTAACGGTTCGAGCCGTCGCGCTCGCACAAGTGGCGGATGAATTCGACCACAGACATGTGCCGGCGGAAAGAGCGTCATAAAACTCGAACAACACGCTCGCGGTAGCCGTAGCAATAGGCACTCCGTTCGCATTCAGCAATCTGCCTTGATAACTGGTAATATTTGGGGCTGAGGCGGCCTGTACTGGCAACACAAACAACGCGGAGAGGACCGCGTAACCAAGGAAAACAGGCACGAGGAAAATACTCGCGATTCTTTTCACGAATCGCTGAAAGACACGGTGATCCATGTATCCTCCACTTAACTGTGATCAAGCGCGACATTCACGGTTAACGGCGCGGGCTCCTTCTTATCTCGGTAATCAATTGGGCGAACGATTTTCTCCGTAAAGCCAGGTTTGACGTAGCTTACGTAGTACTCATTCGCGCCAAGAAGAAAAGAGTAGCGCCCTCGGCTATCCGTGAGTGTGGACTCGACAAGTTTATTATACCGCGGTTCAAAGAGCCGAACGACAACGTTCCCCAGCTGTGAGCGTGTAGCGGACTCAGTAACCAGACCCCAGCCCTTTGGCTTCTTTGGCCAGGCCAAGCGGATAGAAATAAAGAGCGAGAAAATCTGTACAATGAACATGACGACGGAGAACACGCTCGGCAACGTCAATACTACAAAAAGCGACAGCAAGACGCCGAGTGGGGACACGATCCGCTGGAAAACGCGAAAGAATCGTTTGAAGCGCAAACGGTTTTCGCCTTGAAACTGCGCTTTCGATGAAGGATCAAGAGGGATGTTCGCAGCTATCGTCGCATCCTTACTCGTCACACGGATAGCTTGCGTTGTATATACATCAAGAAAAGTGCCATCATCCTTCACGTTCGCAAGGTAAGCGCTTGGAAAGTTAAAACCGTTTTTTACCACCTTAATAATATATTCACCGGCCTCAGGAACAAACAGAAAATACTTACCTTCGGCGTTGGTAACCACGGATTTGATCAGCCGATTATCTGTCACTCGATAAAGTCTAACAATCGCCAGCTCAATGGGGATCTTGGTCATGGCGTTATAGACCACGCCAAAGTTTTTTCGTTTTCGCCTAGAGAATAAAAGCAATGGCGAGGTGATGAGATACTGAAGATACGCACCAAGGTTAAAGCTCGACGCCAGAATAATGGTAGATGAAACCGTAACGGCCGCGTTCACCGGCCCTGTAACGGTAGCCGTTGCCTGAGCCTCCGGAGACGCCAGCACGTCCGCCACGGCCTGCACAGCAACTGACGCCACCGCGCTTACGGCAGTTATTGCCTGAACCGCACCTACCGGCAGAATGGCAGAGACAACCGCCGGCACAACAGGAGCTATAGGAGGCACAATGGGAGGCGCCGGAATCTCCGCCATTCGGCGCAACATAATTTGTCCGCCAAGAATCGTATTTCCCACAAAAATCGAGGCAGTCACTGACTCATAGCCATCGCGCTCAGCCACCAACGAATATTGCCCGTTTGGCGCATACCAACCAAAAGTGCCCCGCGCGGTTGATCGTTCGGGGTTCGCCTCTCCGTATTGCTGTGCATCAAAAAGAATCCTGGCTCCGCTGTCTATTCTATATGCGGTAACAATGACATTCTCTACCGGTACTTCCCGGCCGTCCTCCAGCGTCTCAAGCACGATTCCTGAACTTTGTGCATTGAGCGCAATGGGTTCAATCTGCGTACCGCCGGCTTTTCTTGAAACAATAACATTGAGCACCTCATCAGCCCCGGGGGCAGTGATCATGCCGTCATACGTACCCGGACCTGATTGCGAAAGAACATACGTGGTATCCCCAACCATGACTGAAACCGCGGAGACTGCATCGGGACTTGAAACGGTCACCCGAACAATGGGCGAGGTTCCGGACAACACATTCACAGAGCCGTTAATGACCGGCAAGTTTAAACCGCCCGACGTCACGCTCACACCCACCTCAATCTGCGCGGTTGGAGTTCCGCCCCCCGGCGGAGGAGTGCTTGGACTTGGCGCCGGTGTGGGAGCAGGACCTGGCGCAGGGGCCGGAGCTGGTGCTGGTTCAGGCGCGGGGGCCGGAGGCGGTTCCGGCGGAGGAGGTTCTGGTACTGGTTCTGGAATTGGTTCTGGCGGGGGTGGGGGTGGAGGTGGAGGAGGTGGAGGCGGGAGAGAGTCGCCGGGAGGCGAAGGTGGAGACGCTACCGTCCCTGACACACCGGACGTCGATGCCGAAATAATCGGAATAGCGATTGACCCATTGTTAAGCGATGTTCCTGCAAGGTCAATGTAATACGTGCCAACCGTGGACGGATTTGTAATTCTATTTGCACCAGTTCCGGATGAGGATGCATTCGTACCAATTTCGATCGTAACCACATGGCCAGCCAATACTGACCCTCCGTCTCCAGCGCAAACCGTTAGCGTAACAGTATTCGCCACCCGATCAATAGATACAGCCTCCGCGCCCGAACAATCAGGAGCCGTCGTCAGATCCACGGCGTTATCCGCAACATCAACATCATCTTCAATGACAGAACTCACGGTGAAACCGCTTGGAAAAATAAGCGCGATGGTTTCACCGTCGTCCCATCCGGTAGCCAGCGTAAAAATAAATTTTTGATTCGAAAGCGCGCTCGTCACAAGCGTGCTCGGTTGCGAGGTTAAGGCCGAGACCGTAGCCGCACTCGCGATCGACGAAAAAGAAAACATCCCGCTCATCAAAAAGACTGCGGAAAACAAAACAATAGCCACGCGCTTGAAATAGCCACCCACAATTTTAGTTTACCTCCGTCTCCGCACGAAGATGATTATACCAAGCAACAAGACCGCGATGACGATGAACGCCCCGCCAAGCGACGAAACTGGAAAAAACCAAGCATTCGTTACCGCATATTGCGTGTTGCCATCCCAAAGCTCGAACCGATATTTGCCGAATACAAATGGCGAGAAATTCTGTACGCCATCCGGCCATTTTGCGCTCACCGAACGCGAGGTGCCGGTCGGTAGATGCTTTGGTACATTTGAAAGGAGGAATCGATCGACCTCCCTGCCAAACATATTTACCACGCGCACTTCGTTTGGAACGAAAAGCGTATCCGTTCCCGAATTTTGGGCGAGTTCTGAAAGGACAATCGGTTTGCCAAAGGAAAAACCAGGAATAGCTGAAAAATTTTGGATCTCTACTCTACTATCATTACTCGCATCATTACTAGCAACGTGCACGAACAGAAGTGATGTCAGCGCCGTTCGCACAGAACCGGATTCATTACCGGCCGAGCCCTCAGTGACAAGTACCGCAATCGTAGGTGCCGACTCGGAAAATTCCTGCGGAATTGTCACGGAAATATTGACAGTCTTTTTCTCAGTAGCCGCAAGGGTGAATAATGACGGCGTAGCAATGACGCCCGAAGAAAGCAAAGGATTAAGCGTCCCTAATGAAAGATCCTCCGCATCCCCCCCGAATTCAGCAGACAAAAATGAAACGCGATAACTCGCTTCTTTTGTAGAATTGTTTGTCACAACAATAGTGGCAGATGCGGATTCACCAATTTTCACCCGCAGATCGCTTGATTGAGGATTCACCGTAGTCGCAAAAGAAACACATGGCGCGCCAAGCAAACTAAGAAAGGTGAGCGCCAATAAAAATCGTGAAATCATATTTAGTAATTACCAACAAACACGAAGGTTAGCGTTTGCGAATAGCTTCCGCCGGCCTGCGTAGCACTAACACCAACCTTCAGCGTCACAAAATCCCGCGCTTTTAGCGAGTTGTCTCCCCTGCTTGCCACCTGTTGAAGCGAAGTTGTGATAGCCGTATCCTGCGTATCAAATGTTGAGCTGGCAAGCGAGGTGTCTGAGGAGCGAGCGCCATACTCGGACGACCCCGCATCAACTGAGCCATCTCCAACATCAGAAATCGTGTTGCCCCCATCCGATGGATTATGATTTTCGTATAAAAAAACACTATAGCCATTTGAAACATCCGCGGATGAGTCCCAACCAACGATACCAGTTGTAACTACACTACTTGAAAAGGTTCCAAGGGGAAGTGCGGTGCCAGACAGCTTATAAACGTAGTCATTCGATCCATCTATGGTCGGCGCTACACCGCCATCATGGAATTCATCCACGGTCAACGTAGAGCCTCCCACGACGGTCACTTTACCGATGGCCGAGACCTGAGAAGCACCGAGGTCCTGAACCACCGCGACGTAATCGCCTACAGAGTAGTCAACCGTGGACGTCACCGTTACCGTCGTTGAGACAAGTAGAGTGGTTGCTACCTGGGTTGAAGTATTCTCTGAGAAAACCTGGAACGCGACCGTGGGGTCATAAATACCGCCTCTATACCCCCCATCTTCGCGGTAGGAGGACGAAGAACCAATTCCCTGATTAACTCCGATGGTGTCATGAAGCTTGTAAGAGGCGGAGGAACTCGTCTCACTTCCCCCATTTCCGACGCTATCCCACTGAATCTGATAATTGCTTGAGGACATCATTGACTCAGCCCTAAATGGAGCTAATGTTAGCAGAAAAAGAGATGCTGTAATGAAATAGTGATAACCGATATTCCTTCCCATATCGCTTATTGAGTACTATAGGTGTTCACCCCTTTATCCACAAGATAAAACTGTGGACAAACCTACGAACTGTAATGAAAAATCGTCATTTATACACAGATATTTTGTCTACACCAGTGTAGCCAAATAAAGTTATCCCCAGCAATCGTTTTCATTACAGACTGTTACCAACTAATTCTATTTTTCCACCCACCAAACCATAGCAACCATCAGTTCACGTTAGGTTGCGGGTATATAAAATGGAATTCTTGGGAGGTAATCCGACCGGAATGATATTTTGTATACCTGCGACCAGCCAAGAAATTGGCGATACAAGTCGCTACGCATCTCATCACACATGGAACTTACAGCGTAGTTATCCTTCTCATACACATGTTATCCACAGTTTGTGGCGCTATCCACAGAGCTCACTCAATAATACGTTCCATATGGGACATCCAAACACGACAAACAAAAAACCTCCTACAAATTAGGAGATTTTCTATGGTGGACCAATGGGGATTCGAACCCCAGGCCTCAGCAATGCGAATGCTGCGCTCTACCAACTGAGCTATTGGCCCGTATATTGGCTAGTACTAGCGATTCCTTATGACAAGACTGGATAAAATTTTTCCCAGCTAGGCGCCGACGAGTGAGGACCAAAACGTATCCGTAGGATACGTAGAGGTCCGAACGACAGAGGCGACAACGCTGGGGAATATTTTAGACAGTCTTATGGTGCCCCCGCCCGGAATTGAACCAGGATCTAAGGCTTAGGAAGCCCCTGTTCTATCCAATTGAACTACGGGAGCATACCCACAACCCCTCTCACCTCAATACCGAGTGTCGTAAAACACATTTCTCACATGCTATACTGTGCATTCGTCGCGGAAAGAGTATAAACAAAGCACATAGCCTGGTCAACGTATGCAACCTGAAATTATCATCGTTATTATACTTCTCTTAGGACTTATTGGTGCAGTTATTGCGCTATATTTGAAGCTCAGCAATTCGTCCCAGTCGAAATCAGTCAGTGATCTCACCACTCGCCTCCAAGAAATGCGCGAGGAGCTCCAGCGTTCGCATTTTGAATCACGCACGGAGATGCAAATGCAATTGACTCGAGTGAATGACAATGTTTACAAAGGACTGTCCGACTCACAGAAAACAATTCAGTCGCAATTCTCGCAGACATCGAAAATTATTGAGGACATCACCGCTAAACTGACCACACTTGATAACACGAACAAACAGGTGCTGGATTTTTCGTCGCAGTTGCAGAGCTTGCAAAACATTTTAAAGAATCCGAAACAGCGCGGAGTAGTTGGCGAGTATTGGCTGGAGGCATTACTCGGCAACGTTCTGCCAAAAGACTCCTATCAGATGCAGTATCACATGGGCACGGATGAAAATACCGGCAAGGAGCTCATTGCTGACGCAGTAATTTTCATTCGCGATCAAATCATTCCTATTGATGCAAAGTTTTCCTTGGAAAATTACAATCGCATCATGGAGGAACAAGATGCGGTGAAGCGCGAGCAGCTTGAAAAGGATTTGAAGACAGACATCAAGCTTCGGATTGATGAAACTGCAAAATACATCCAGCCACAGAAGGGGACCATGAATTTTTCGTTCATGTTTTTACCGGCAGAAGGCGTCTATTACAACTTGATGAATGCGGAGATAGGCAGTGGAATCAATAGCCGGAGCCTCATTGAGTATGCATTCGCAAAACACGTCATGATCGTCTCGCCTACGTCTTTCTTCGCGTATTTACAAACGGTCTTGCTTGGCATGCGTGAATTACAACTAGAAAAATCAACGCAGGATATTTTGAAGCGCGTGGCAGATCTTGGGAAACATGTCCGTTCATATGCCGAGTGTCATGACAAAATCGGCAAACAACTCGCTACGGTAGTGGGGAACTACAACGTCTCATCAAACGAGCTCAAAAAAGTCCACAAGGACGCGCTAAAAATTACTTCGGGCGACATGGATGATTTGATCGAGGTAGAACTCGTTGAGAAACCACTACTTGAGGGGTAATGTAGATTGACACAGATCAATGCGCGGGACAGATTTTACACAGATTACAAAAGCGCAGGATCGCTCCCGCGCTTTTTGCATCTGATCTGTGACAATCTGTCGCACCATTCGAGATCTATGTAAATCTACTACTTACTTCTTCGCTTTTGCCAGCGCTTTCATGGCTCGGCTCTTCACACGGTCAACGGTGTTGGCTTTCATGAGGTTCTTACCGGCGGCCTTGTCCAAAACCTGGTTCAAATCGGCCATGAGCTTCTCTGCTTCTGCAAACTTTTTCTCTTCAAGCAATTTACGGAAGCTCCTTCGAATGTACTCAATCTTGGCGCGTCCATTGGCATTTCTCTCAGCACGTACCAGGGCCTGACGGAACGCTTTCTTCGCATTATCCAAATTTGGCATAGATTTTCTTACGGTCGCATTGGCGCCGTAGCAGTCGAGACGATGCTCGACCAGTGATTTAGTGAGGGGAATATAGCGGAAAAGGGCAGGTGAGTCAAGAAACCCTGGCCCCAATTCTACCCCTCCTCACGTCGGGGTGGAAAACTGAAACCCGCACATGGAACTGGTAAACAACTAAATCAGCCACTCGCTCACCAAGCGATCAACGGAAATATCTGATTTGATGCCAGATTTCATGCCAAGGTCTAGTTTTTGGGCGAGTTCGTGGGTTTTAGTGAGATCGGCCATGGTCCAGGCTCTTACCTCGCCCAGGAGTTTTTGCGCCACAAATGGGTGAACGGATAGGGAAGTGGCGATGTCCTGTTTTTGCGCCGTAGGCTTTTCGTCTAGGACTGCTCGCGCTTGGAGCAAAAGTCGAACTTGCCGAAGTAACATGCCGAACAGTTGAAAATCCTCCGCGCCTGCTTTTCTCTCGGCAAATAACTTTTCAAGGGCTTTTCGAGGAACCGGCGAGGCGAGCGCATCCATAAAACCAAAGATATCGGCCTCATAATCCGTTCGCACCAGGAGATCAACCATCTCCATGGTCACAGATTCCTTTCCGGCATAGGCCGAGAGTTTATGAAGCTCGGCGTCTGTTCTCCAAGCATCGTCCTTCGTGCGTCGCAGGATTTCGTCGAGGATACTCGGCGCCATGACGAGTCCAAGTTTCACCACACGCTCGCGCGCCCAGGCTACAAGCTCGGCGCCCGCGAGTCTTGGCAGGGGGTAGGTGTGCACGTTCGGCAACGTCGATAATGTTTTGCCGAGTTCTTTTTTATCAAAAGCCTCTGGAGCCAAGTCGTCGAGAAAAATCACCACACTCGACTCCGGCGTCCTCGTGAATCCCTCGATCCACGGTTTTGACTCGGCCTTGGTAATGGCCTCGACCAAGTTATGAATGACGACCAGTCGTTTCTCGGACAAAAACGGCGAGGCTTGAACGGCCTGCATAATCGGCCCCGGCTCAAGATCTGCCTTGGTCCCAACTACAAATTCATCCACGTTCATACCAGTGGGATCGTATTTCTCCAGGAATTTCTGTTTGAGATCATCCGCGCGCTCCTTTACCCGCAAATGATCATCACCGTAGACAAAAAGCAACATATGGCTGTAGGAGTCGACCCATGCGTCGACCCAACTGGTCATATGAAAACACGTTTGACCGAGAAGGGGAAGACGGGATAGGGTGGTCTTCGTTCACCCCTTGGAGGTTTCATGGCCCTGTCAGACGTTGAGGTTCGCCGGCTCCTTGCGGACTTAAGCGCGCGCCGGGCCACGGTCCGGGCGCTCTATGAGAACGGCATGGCGTTGATTGATATCATTGACGTCATGTGTTCTCTCGGTTCATCAGCCACCACCACGCGCCGGGATATCACACTCGCAAAGGAAACCTGCGATGCCGAGTACGATGATGCAACCTTTGCCAGACTTCTCGTGCTCCTGGCCATTCTGACGGTGAATGGGGAGTTCGATGATATGAGTGAGGATGCCGTTGCCCTGTGCCGGGAGGCGCTTGAGGAGTTTTTCCACCTCCGCAGATACCTCGGATTCATACAGGGATCCGTAAGAACTGCTGGTCTGGAGCGCGGAATAAACGCACACGCCGGAGATCCTCAAGTAATTTGGTTCAAAGCACTGTTAGGCATCCTGAAACGCTGGGGCGAAGAAGAGACTGCCTCCAATGCGACGCATGAATTGGAATTAGAGGTCTGCAGAGTTTGCATCCTGGCCGTAGAAGAACAAATAGCAGAAAGAGCGAAAGAGGCCTCCCTCAAGACCGCGGGAGAGAAACCATCGCAAGCCGATATTCACGATGCCATCGTCAAACTGGCTATCCTCGGGGCAGGAGAAACCGGAGAGGCGTGAGGGACAATCGTCATGATACGCCGGGCCCGCGGGGACCGGCGTATCGTTGTTTTTATACTCGGCCAACGTGTACAATTTGGATAACTATGCATCCCATCATTGCCATTGTGGCCCCAAGCGGGGCCGGGAAGACCACGCTGATTGATAGAGCAATTGCCCGGCTCCCGGACAAAATTGGCCGAATAATTTCTTTCACTACCAGGCCTCAAAGAACCGAGGCAGACACACTGTGGTATGAATTTGTTTCTCGCGAAGAAGTCGAAAAACGAAAAACTGCCGGCCTAGTGGTGCAACTTATCGAGTTCAATGGCCACATCTACGGCACCGATCGTCCGCATATAAAGCAGGTTCTCGAACATAAAATCGGCATCCTCGCCGTAGTCGAACACGGCATTCAAACCTACATTGACGCCGGCATTCCGCTCATTGTCATCAAACTAGAACCCAAAGGCTTTACCCAGCCAGCAAGCCGAATAGCAGCTGACGAACTCCGCGCCCGAATCCCAATCCACATTGATAAAACCATCAAAAACGACTTTGCCCTCGGCGGATTAGAAAAAGCAACTGAGGAACTGGTGAGCTACATCGAGTCGTTGTCATCCTGAGGCCGTCCGACGGCCGAAGGATCTGATTGGTCAAAATTACAAACGGCCCAGGGACGATTTCCCCGAGCCGCTACACGATATACGTCTGTTCATTTTGGGACACGAAATGTGACTGGAGGATGGTAATCTTTTGATATATTTACCCACCGCCCATCCTCGTATCCAAGCGCGTGTTTAGGGAGCTCAGAAACCTGTATCGGGCCGACAATCGCAATAGGTTCGTGTCCTGGAGGGTTGAATCCCTTCCAAGTACTACCAAGGATCGCGATGTAGCCGCATGTCGTAGGTCGATCATCATTATCCACGATAATGACCAGACGTTCATTCCACGCCACCTTGGGCAGTGAGTTGAACGCTTCAACCGGGACTCGTACGCCATTGATGATTCGGTACATGTCGATACCGCCAAAATCCTTATTTACAACTTCAACACTGGCACGAATTGCTCCTTCCGGCATATTTCCTTCCAGCGTTTCGACGATATCGGCACGGCCATTAATCGCTACAACCTTAAATTGCGGCATGTTGCTCACCCAAGGTTTCAATTGACCCGCAGAACCGCCGAAACATTCAGCAGTTCTGGTGGGGGCGCAAGCCGAGCTTGCGCCAGGGGAAGAATCAGCGAAGCTTCAAGGCTCCTTTCTGATACAACTCCGCGATCGCGCGTTCGATTTCGCCGCGCATCTCGGGCGGGGTCTCGAGACGGAAGGCAGTAGACTTCCAACCGGTGACCCAACCGTCGGCGCTGATCTGGCCGGCGGCAGTCACCGAGTAGTTACACCGGCCGTACTGCTCCATGGAAATGGTGTGGATCTTCGATCGCGCGTCATCGATCGACTCAGCCCGCATCTTGAACGCGGCGTAGAGCTCCGAGTGATCGTTGATCGGCCCGATCACGAGCTGACCGTCAACGACGAGAAACTTATATGCGCAGTTTCGATCGTTCCAGACGAGTCCGTCCAACGTTTCGCAAAAAGTCTTGATGACCCCAAGCGCACAGACTCTATCGATGCCCTCGAGAATGGCAATATTCACGTGTCCTCCAAGAAGTGGATGCGTCGACTGATCTGGGCGATCGTCAACTGAGCACAATACACGCGGGTTACACTATTGTCAATCACGTTTGGCTTAGACTAGCCATGATTTGACATGATGTAATGGGTATGTTTACAATGTACTCAAATACCCCTCTATGCTTAGCCAAAACGAAGTGCAGGAAATTGTGACAGATTCATTGAAGAAACTGGGGGTAGGGGAGCAAGAGGGAAGGCTGTACATTCTTTCGCTCAAAGTTGGGCCGGCGTCCGTGGCCACGCTCGCCACACAGCTCGGCGTATCCCGCCCGCAGGCGTATAAGCTCATTGGCGAGCTGGAAAAGTTCGGTTTGGCTAATTATTCGGGGAGAAAAAAGTTTTCGCGCACATTTATTGTTGAATCGCCGTCCAAGCTTCAAGAACTCCTGCGCAAACATCAGCAACTGACCGTCCAAACAGATCAGCGTCTCACCTTTTCGATGCCTGATCTCCTTGCCATGTACCAACAGGGCGAATTGCCGACTTCGGTTCGAATAATTCAAGACAAAGAAAACTTCCTAAAGCTCTTTTTCCAAACGATTGAAGAAACGAACGAATCCTGCTGGCTTGGCTCTGCGCACGACTTTATTGGCTTCATTTCTTGGGCAGAGGAGCGAAAATGGATCGCCGAACGGATTCGACGAGCCGTGCGCGTTCGGGTGTTGCTCCTGCCGAGTGAGGAAGCCGAAGGCTTCAAGAAAACTGACGCCGAAGAATTCCGCGAGACTCGAATCCTCGATGATGCCGAACCGTTTGAAACTCTCTATCAAGTCTTTGCCAACAAAATAATCATGTGGCAACCAAAAACACCCGTCGCCATTCTTATTGAGGATGAATACCTCGCCAAGATGATGAAGAGTGTTTTCGAGTTATTGTGGGCGCGGGCGAAGTGACGCTAGCCTCATCCCGCTCTACTTGGCAATCCCATCCCGAATGGCATCCTTGCTACCCCTCCTCGCGTCGGGGTGGGAACCACTAGTGATCGCCTCATCCTGATTACCAATCAGATCCTTCGCTCCGCTCAGGATGACAACATGCGCATGGCTCAGAATGACTCATTCAATCTCCCCCCATCTCTTTCCAGTAGCCGTATCAACTACAAGCGGGATTTCCAGCCTTACTACGTCAGCCATCAGCTTTGGTACCTCGGCTTTCACGGCCTCAACGTCATCATGGTGAACTTCGAACACGAGTTCATCATGCACCTGAAGGAGCATCTTCACGCGCAGTTTGCTTGATCTGATCCATTTATCAATTTTGATCATGGCCATTTTGATGATGTCTGCGTTTGTTCCCTGAACCGGCATGTTCATGGCCATTCTTTCACTCGACGCAACCAGCTGGGGCATGCCCGATTGAATATCCGGCAAGTATCTCCTTCGACCGAACATCGTCTCGACATATCCATCAACTCGCGCCTTCATCTTCGACGCATCAATAAACGCAGCGATGCCCGGATGGACCGCAAAGTATCTGTCGATGAAGTCCTTCGCTTCTTCATAGCTCATGCCGATCCGGCGAGACAATGCTCGCGCACCTACGCCGTAAAGAATTGAAAAATTCGTGGCCTTCGCCGCCTCGCGCTGTTCCTTTGTCACCTTGTCTTCGTCGATGCCGAGAATATCGGCCGCGGTTCGGCGATGGATGTCAGCTCCTTCCTTAAAGGCTTTCAAAAATGGCTCGTCTTGGGCGAGCACAGCCGCAAGTCGAAGCTCAATCTGCGAATAATCGGCCGAGAGAAGTACATATCCTCGATCAGCAATGAAGGCGCTCCGGATCTCACGTCCAAGCTCAGACCGGACCGGAATGTTCTGCACGTTCGGATTCATTGAGGACAAGCGTCCAGTAGCGGCAACGGTTTGGTTAAACGTCGTGTGAATTCTGCCATCCTTCGCCACAAGTTGTGGCAGGGAATCAGCGTAAGTGCTCTTGAGCTTCGCGATCTCTCGGTACTCGCCGACAAGCGGAATGATCTCATGCTCGTCCTCAAGTTTTTCAAGCTCTGGCGCCGCCGTCGAAAATCCGGTCTTCGTCTTCTTGATACCCTTCGTCGGCAAGCCGAGGTCTATGAACAAAATGTCAGCGAGTTGAGAAGGGGATTGGATGTTGAAATCCCTACCAGCGAGCTTATGAATCTTCGTTGTCAGCTTGCCGAGGGTTTTCTCAAACTCGCTTGAAAGCGAAACAAGCTTTTCCTGATCAACCGCGATGCCATCAAGCTCCATCTGGAACAACACCGGGATCAACGGCATTTCAATCTCCTCGAAAAGTTTCTGCATCCCCTCAGCCTTCACTTTCTTTTCAAGTTTTTCTTTTAAATGAATCAGGTGCGGAGCAAGCTCGTCAATCGGCGCATCCTCGGTTAGCTGTTGGCCGAGTGTCTCATTAATGACTTCGACGAATGCAAGCTCGCGACCTCCTGGCGCCAAGAGATAGGCTGCCACCATAGTGTCGAAGATCGTTTTCGACCGAAGTTCGGCGAGCACATCAATGCCCATTTTCTGAAACACGTGATACGTAGCCTTGAGATCATGACCGATAATCATGTCCGCCCGCGAAAGCACCGCCATCACTCGCCGGGCTTCCTCCGCATTCACCTGACTGCTCTTCCAATAGTGGTGCCCATCCGTCAGCACAATGCCGAGTGGCGATACCCCAAACAAATCCTGCTGTCCCTCCTGCAACAGAATCCCGATCTGCGAGAGATCAAGCTCGTTCAGCTCCTTCACGGCTTTTTTTCCGGCGGATCCGGGTCCGGCTTTGCCGAAAACTTTTTCAACTTTTTCAACTATCCCCGCCTCGCCCTTCTCGTCTCCCTTCTCCTCATATTTCTGAACGAGCTTCTTAAACTCAAGCCCTCGAAACAGCTCAAGCAATTTCTGCACATCCGCCGGTTTCATCTCGGATTCCTCGTACGAAAACTCAGGAATTTTCATGTCGCGCACGATCGTTACCATCTTGCGCATGAGCTCGACATTTTTCTCCTGGCCATGAAACTTCTTTTCATACCTATGTTGCAACATGCCCTCATGAAGCGCCTTCATGATCCCATCAACAGTTTTGTAGGACGACAAAAGCTCGCCGGCACCCTTCTCACCTATCCCCTCGATCCCTGGCAAGTTATCGGATGTGTCGCCGATCAAGGTTTTCAAGTCGATCAACTGGTTCGGATTCAAGTTATATCTACTCTGCACTGCCGTTACGTCGTATAATTTCACCTCGGACAAACCTTTGACGAAGAAAACAACCTTCGTATTCGGTGAGACGAGTTGCAACGCATCAAGGTCACCGGTCACGATCAAGGTATCAATATCGCCCCGTTCCTCATTCATCGCCGAGACGGTGCCAAGGATGTCATCGCCCTCAAATCCTTTGACTGAAAGTGAAGGAATTCCGTACGCCGTAAGAATTTCCTGAATAATCGGAATCTGTGCGTACAATTCGTCCGCTTTCTTCTCTCGATGCGCCTTGTACGGCGCATAAGCAACGTTGCGAAACGTTCCACCCGGCAAATCCCAAGCCACAGCCATGTAATCCGGCTTGTAAGCACCGAGCATTTTCTCGATAACATTGGTAAAACCGTAAACGGCATTGACCACTCGACCATCCGCGGTCGTTAGTGGGGGAATGGCGTGCCAGGCTCGATGTAAGAGTGCATTACCGTCCAGAATCAAAAATGTTTTTCGTGGGTTTGACATAGGGGCTTTAGTCTAGGAACATCATACGCGACTCTATGGAAAACTTCGACGTGCTGATAGTTGGGGCGAGTTTCTCTGGGCTAACCTTAGCGCATCATCTTCCTCGTCATCTGCGAGTATTGATTGTCGATGCAAAACCAGGCGCCGGCAGTACTGTCGAATCCACTGGTTTAATCACCGAAAAAACCCGCGCCGAGTTTCTCTCGTTCTTTCCGATTGACCGGTATATTACTAATCCGATCAGCTCAATTTGCGTGGTCGCTCCTAATTTTACTGACCATTTCGTTTCAACGGTGAAGGAGCCGTGGATTTATCAAACAGATACCAAGGCGCTCATCCGATCACTCGCGGATACGCTCCCCCAAAATGTAACGCTCAAAACCTCGACGATTTATCTTACGAGTAATCGGCCCCACAATCCAACCTCAGCCACTATCCGAACACTCGGCCAGGAACCAGAAGAAATCGGCCTCAAGTTCCTCGTCGGAGCCGATGGGGGACACTCGAAAGTTGCTTCGACGAATCTCACGCTCAGCAAAAATACCCGTTTTCTTTTTGGTTACGAGCAAGTTTTCTTTGGCGAGGTGTTACTCGGCCCAAAACCCGCAGAAACAATTTTCCACTATTGGTTTGGCGAGTTCTCCCTCGGCTACGGTGGTTGGCTCTCGCCAACGGTTGTTGAAGGACGCAAAGCCTTCCGCATCGGCCTCGCCAAGTTAATGAAAGACAGAGGTGAAGCCAAGGGCCTCATGGAATCCTTCATGAAAAAGTTAGTCGAGCTCGGTCATATTCGAGTAGAAGGCGAAATCACTGCACCTGGATACGTTTTCGGCTCGCATATCCCTCTCGGCGGTCCTCGGTTAAAAATTGCCGACGGCAATACGCTCTTGATAGGCGATGCCGCGGGATTCTGCGGAGCCTTCGCCGCTGACGGCATCAAAGGCTCGGTCATCTCCGGCAAAGAAGCCGCGCGAGTCATTGACGACTACCTGCAAGGAAGAACCGAAGCCGTTCACACTTTGCGCCAACGCATGAACCAGCACGGCGGAATCATGAAATATTACGTCCGCCAGCTGGCCTACCGCTTCATCTGGGACCGCATGCGGACTGATCGCTCATTCACGGCCATGTTCGGGATCATCTCCGCCGAACACGAGTCCTTCCTGGAACAATTCTGCGACAGCAAAGACAAGCACCGCTCCCTAGCCTGGACCGTCTTGAAACCAAGACATGCCGAGAAACTGGCCAGGTATGCTTGGTATTTGATTTGCGATTTGGTGAAATAAAAACGAGAGGCCTGCACACGGTGCAAAGCCTCTCTTCGAGGTCCAAGGTATCTACAGGTCATCCCGCCCAGGACGATACTTCTGCAGATACACCTTCAGCCCGTTAGACGGCAGAAATTTCCTGGCCGTAGCGTCACGGGCGTTGTTGTGCCATGCCATTGAACCGTCAGGCTTACGTAGGCGTACGTAGCCTTCTCCTCCGACTCGTTGCCGATAACCAGGTCACCGAAGAGAACCTTGAGACCACTTCTGCGGTGTCGAAATTCTACCGTCCGGCCCTGGTGGTTGTGTCTGGTGGATTCTGACATGAACTCGAATTCGCGGGAGCGCTTCAGCTCCACAAGCAACGCATCGAAGTTAATGCGGTGCTCATCAGTCCACTGCAGTATGGTCTTACTGCCTGGCGTAGTCTGCTCATCACGAATCGGTATCGTGAAGAGGTCAGAGAAGTACGCGATCCCTGCCCCGAGATCCGCCACCCAGCGTACGAAGGCCTCGACCTTTTTCACGGAGTCCATGTAACCAAGAGCGAGCGTGGTGCGGGTCATGACCCTGATGCCCTTACCTACCATGTGAGGAATGAGCAGGTCGAAATCAACATTCCCCATAGCTACCCCGCTCACCGCCACCCGGTCCTTCCGCGTCAGGCCGTGCAGGGACAGGTTCATGTCCTGAACCCCGAGGGCTACCAACCGATCGAGATACGTTTCCGTCGTATCCGCCAAAATCGGTTCGAAGAGACGCACGCCGTTTGAATAGATGGTCAACAGGTCGATTTCGGCGCCATGCTGGCGCTGTTCGTTGATGAGCCGGAGTGCTCCAAAGAGCTTAGCTGGAGCATCAAGGGGCTCACCCCCCACCGGTCAGAATGATCCGACGTCCGCCGCCGCTCAGGTAGGCCTCAAGATGTTGCTCGAAGTCCCCCAGAAACGACCGCGTCTCCGCTTCCTCTACCACTGGCCGAATGAGCGGAGAGCAGAACTTGCAGCGACCACCCCGGCAGGTATTGGTGATCTCCACCTTCATCTCAACATCGGCGAATTCCTGTTCGTTGAGCATTTAAGTGTCCTTTGTTGATATTGTTAAGGTGCAACCTGGATACATGATAGATGAAATCTTGGTTATTGTCAGTAAAACAGACTACCGTTTTACCCAAAACCATAAAATGCTTGCGGTTAAAGGCCACTGTGATATACTAGTGTTGTCCTAATATCGGACAGTATATGAATACAGTCTCTTCTCTCACTAAAGTTGGGCTCAGCCAAAATGAGGCCAAGATCTATCTGTGTCTCCTTAAAATCATTGAGGGAACGGCTTTTCAGATTGCCAAACGCGCCGATATCCCTAGAACCACAGTCTATGCATCACTCGAATCGCTAAAAGCGCAGGGCCTAGTAACCTCCTTCAGGAAAAACAACGTTTTCTATTTCACTGCTGAAAATCCAAAACAAATTCTCACCATTCTCCGCCACAAACAAGAAATAATGAATGAATTACTGCCGTCTCTGCAGGCTTTATCAGTAGGCACGGATATCCAGCCCTCAGTAAAAATGTTTACCGGAACGCAAGGCCTGAAACTGGCCTTTGAAGACATTTTAGAAACTCTCAAAAGTACGGGTGAAAAAGTGTTGTATGCGGCCGCCTATCCGGATGTCATGGACGCCTTGCCAAAGTACTATCACGAATGGGTCAAACGAAGAGAAAAACTCGACGTGACTACAAAAATGATCTTGCCGGAATCTGCGCGTGACAGGACAAACTTCTATGAAGGCCATAATCGCCAGGTACGGTTCATGCCAGAACCATATCTCTTCCAATGCGCCATGGATATTTACGCCCACAAAATAGTCTACTTCGCTACCAAAGAAGGCCAAACGTATTCAATAATTCTTGAGTCCCCAATCATTGCCGATGCGTTCCTGCAATTCTTTCTCTTCGCCTTTGATCATCTCCCGCAATAATGACCCCATCTCTGGAAATAACTTGATTTTTCGGCCAATATCTGCTACTCTATTCAGCGTTATGCATTTTTGCTGCCCTGGTAGCTCAACGGATAGAGCGGGGCTCTTCTAAGGCCATGATGTTGGTTCGATTCCAACCCGGGGCACCAATAGTGCACAAAAGTAAAAGTCTCCCAAATCGGGAGACTTTTATGTTAACTGGAGCATCTTCTTTAATCGAGAATCCACGCCCTGCATAAGTGTTGGCTCAATCTGCCCCAATTCCCCAAGGACAATCTTCTTCTGAAGCGTGGCTAGTTTATTAACCTTGATGACCGAATCCTTTTTGAGTCCATTCGAACGTGTTGCTTTGATCCTTAAATCAAACGCCCCCAATTTAGCCTTTTGGATAGAGGAAATGAATGACACGATACAATCGTCGCCAGTCTTCTGCTCATAAAGGACTACGCAGGGGCGAACTTTATTCCCCGAAAGATCAGTGAACGGAAACGGAACGAGGACAATGGTTCCTTTAAGCATATCTCTTCTTCAAATCCGCCACCGAGTACAACTCCGGCTCTTCCTGCAAAAAATCAAAGCTCCTGGACGCAGTGTTGATATTCGTAATCTCATTAACATCCTTGTTGTAGTAGCTTGGAAATTGAATCACGAGCGCGTCAATTGAGTGACGCCTACCAATGCCGAATACTTCGCCGTGCGTTTTTACGCGGTCAATGATGTGGCTCATCTGTTTCCTGGCGTTTGTAGTCGTCACAACGTGCATATGTACAAATTGTACAAAATGAATGCAAATCACACAAGATGTTGGCGAATCTCGCATAAAATCAACAGCGGCCGGGAATTCGTTCCCGACCGCTGATAGTTTGTCTACCCGTTTCTCACTGATACTCGTGCACCATCTTCCGCAACTTCATACGGGCAGAAAACAAGCACCGTTTCACCTTTCTCCGCGGAATACCCAAGACGTCTGAGATCTCCCTATACGAGAGACCTTCGAGCTCGCGCAGGAGGATCACTTTCTTCTGATCAATCGGCAGTTTATCAAGCGCATCCAAAACTTTCCTATGTAACCGCCTACGCTCCTGGGCACCTAACGATACATCATTGTCTCGATCTGCCATCTGTAGCCCTACTTCCTCCGCGTCCGAACTCCGCTTTTTCTTTCGTTTGCCGAGGAACTCCACCGCCAACTTCATGGCGATGCCGTACAACCAGAGGTGGAACTTGGACTCAAGAGAAAAGCTGTCCAGGTTGGTGTATGCCTCCACGAAGGAATTCTGCGTAATGTCGCGAGCATCCTCCCGGTTACGGAGCATGCCGAACATGAGAGAATACACTTGCACATGATATTTCTCGACAATGAGTCGGTAGGCGGGGGCGTCACCATCCTTCACCGCCATAAGAATCTCGAGATCGTCGTACATGTTGCCCCCAATCTGTCAGTTCTGAGCTATCGATGTATTCGATCGCTCGGATCTGAACGCGAGGAGAGATGATGGTCATCTCAATCCTCGCGCGACGGCTTTTGAGCTGCCGTCATGTCAGCAGACGGCTCTGCATGAACTGATCGTACAAGGTCGAGATCATGACGAGTGGGTTCCATAAGATCGATAATCCGCTCGTCAATCTTCAGACCCGTTCGCATGACTGCAGCGATATACGCTTTGTGAGCCAATTGGCGTATATCCGATATGTCAGAATCAGAAATAGTTCCCCAGCAATCAATCGGATCTCCAACGTGCAAAGTCCACCTCCTGGCTGTATGATTGGGTAAGAATTTGCCTTACCGCACGGTTACAGGATATCATAAATCACAGCTTTTGTCAACCTAACAGGGTGATAATAATAGAATACTGTGGCTAAAATAGAGCTAAAATCAGCCCTTATATCGCTGGGCGTTACGGAACAGGAGACTGAGGTCTATTTAGCGCTGGCCGAGCTTGGAGCATGTACCAGCGGGCCGATTATTGAAAAAACTGGCCTGCACAGAAATGTTGTCTACACGGCGCTAGAACACTTAATCGCTCGCAAATTCGTCCTCGAATCCCAAGTAAAAGGTAAAAAACAGTTTGTAGTGGCTGATCCGACTGTCATTTCTACAGAATTCTCGCAAAAAGCCGAGATAGCCCGTGATGTGGCACTCGGAATTCAGACCCTCGCCAAACGCCAGAGGCAGGAAATCTCCGTGCATGAGGGAAATGAGGAATACCTCGCGCTGTTAGCCAGGCTGATTCGCGAACTGCCTCGAGGTGCCACCAAGTACGTCCTTGGCACCGGCGGGGAAGCATTCATGGCCCTAACCATGCGTCCCATTTGGCGCAAATATCACAAAGTAGCCAAAGAGCAGGGGATTAAGATCAAAATGATTGCATATGAGTCACAAAGGGCCGCGCTTGAACAGGATGTAACAAAAGAGGGGATCTATGAGGTGCGCTATCTGCCAGACGAAATTGAGAATCCTTCCGGCGTTCATATCTACCCAGAAGCGAACACCATGCTGAACATAATTTACTCAACTACTGAACAACCTGTAACCGCCATTCGCATAAAAAATCCCGACCTTGTCCAAGGACAGCTCAACCTGTTCAAAAATCTTTGGAAGACGGCCAAGCCCTAGCCTGCTCTCAAGTACCCCGTTATATATTCAAACTCCGTCTTCACCTCTTCAATGGCGTCAAACGTACTTTCAATAACCATCGGCACGTCGAGCTGTTTAGCGTAATCAAGGATGATCAGCTGTTGTGTTTGATAAAGCGGTTCGTGATAGCCCGCGTATCCGCTGATGTGCAGTTGTTTGATGCGGGCGCGGAACTCGGCGATAAATTCGTCAGCAAGTTTCATTGAGGGGTCGTTAGAAAAACAATGATTGAGGTCAAGAACCATGCCCCATGAATCATTCTCCTCAAAAAACTTTTTCAAGTCATCAACATTCTTAAAAGCCTTGTTTCGACAATCCATGTTTTCCGCCGAGAAATTCATCGGATACTGACCGAATAACTCGGTGCTATCAATGAGATCCGGGTGTACAACAACGAGCTCAGCACCAATTGCTTGATACAACTCAAATGCCTTATCAAGCACGGCCTTTGTAACATCATCATTCGCGTAACGAACATCAGACGGCAGATGGATGGACGTTCTTGGATACTGTTTAGCAAACGGCGCAACCTCCATAAGCCGTTCTCCTTCCGCCAAATTGTTCCAACAAATCTCCAGCAATTCGCTCCCGCTCTTGGCATAGGCCTCAAACGCCCGCGGAGAAAACTTATCCGGTAGTCTATACAACGCCCCGTGAGTAAAGCCAATTTTCGGCATAAGAATGTTGACTATCTTGTTGAAGCAATTTTATCTGCTAACGTTTCTTTAATATATTCACGCTTTGCTTCAAACTCAGGAAATAGTACCCCAAAAAGATCAATCGCATTATCTGTCAGATTGGCAATGGTGACCGGCGAGTTGCGGAGCGACAACCGTTCGGCGCTATTATTAAAATTACGTATATATTTGTTAAATAGATACTTGCGGCTCCGATTTTTACTGCCGTGAAGTTCGCATACCCCGTCATGCACTAAAAATACCAGTCCGCGGATATGGTCACACATAATGATCGCTTCTCTGTGAAGTTCTGGAGGAACAACCCCAAGCTGTCCCTTGAGATTGTCGAGTATTGAAATATCGCCGATATCGGCAACCTGTTCAAATATTCTCATCAAACGTTGAGGCCCGAAACCTGCAGCAATGGCTGATTGGCTCATAGGCGTCAAGTCAAAATGCGATTCGCCGGTTTTGGTTTTCGTCACGCTGACCTCAAGGCTGTAAAGAACGTGGGTAAAAAACTCAAGCACTCCGCCTGTCTGTTCCGCAGCCCAAAATTCTGCCGGTGTTAATGCAATGCGCGATTCCTGCAAATCATAAAAGAATTCGCACCGCGGACCGCCAACAGGTTCAACCGTATTCGCCACAAAGCATTCCATCGGCGCACTGAGAAGCGTAGGAATGATGTGATCTGCTTGAAAACCAAGCGAAAGCAAAATGTCCCGCACTTCGTTATCAGGTTCAAAGGCGATGCCCTTGATCTCACCCCCGGCAAAATATGTGGCGTAGATTCTTGAGGCATCAAGATGGAGCTGTTTCGTAAAGAATTCTAAAAAGTGCCCAAGAACTTCAGTGCGAGTGAACCCGCCAATGCTATCGGCAACAAACATATTAAAAAATGATAGATGCTTACCGTCTCCCGTCAAATCAATATCCCAATGCCGGATACATGGCTGATTAACAATGTGGTTCCCCTGCAAAGAAGTATCACCACGCCAAAATTTATAGGCCAAATCAGGACCACCGCTCATGGTAAATGTTGTGGGGAAAATAGAAGAAACCAATTTCTCCCTCTCGCGGACTGCGTACCCCTTGGCAATCATGAAATTCTGAAACTGGAGATGAAGCTGGTAAAAATCATTTTTCATAAGACCTTTAAACCCAGCTTAACACGCCAGCCATGGGTTGGGTAATTTTCTGCGAGTAAAACAAAATGAGCCCTTTTAAAGACCTGCTCAGGTCTGACGGCTAATCGTTCTTGGCGTGGATGAGGTCATTCGCCAGACGGATAGCGGATTCGCGGACGGTGCGCGTGGGCACCAGCGGGGAACGGGGGACTTCCATGTAGAGCCGGACCATGCTCGCTTCTTGATCACGGAGCGTACACATGATGGCGGACTCTTGGAACCAGGTGGATTCCGCAGTCGAACAGCTGTACTTGCTCTCCGCATCGAATCCCACCAGGTACGAACCCTTCTCAATGTCCTTCATGGCCCGAAGCGGACGCCGATCCATAATGAAATGGATCTCCGGATACTGCTTCTGTAGTCCCTCCAGGAGCGGGCCACAGAGCCAGGTCTCTCTGGCCTTGAAGGCCCATACCCGCTTCCATAGCTTTCGTTCCTGAATCAATCTGGCCAGCTCAGAGATCCGTTCATTCGCCGGAAAGCCGGGTCGAAGAGTCCCCGTCAGCAGGCCCAGAAACATTTCATCGCCCAAGAAGAGGTAACTCTCCGTGAACGAATCCAAACTTTCCATGTTCACTGGAGTGAGGCCCTGCCGGGTTGCCTCTTCTCCAATGGTCTGGAGCATGAGCTCCGCGGCTCGGTTGGTCTTGTTAAAATAGAACCCGCGGAACATCTGGAACCTCCCCCAGATGAAGGTCTCAATGGCTGAGAGTCCGCTTTCCCGCCAGCCCAGGCGGTAGCAGTCAGCTCCATCTGCATCGCGCACACAGAGCGCGGACTTGAGAATGCGGTGCTGATCGTAGTGTCCGCAGGTCACACCCGTAGCCCGCGAGTCCCGCAACAGGTAGTCCATACGGTCCGCGTCCACTGGCGCAGAACTCACCATGTCCCGAATGAACGGGATCCACGGCCGGAGCTCTTCCGGCACGTTGAGGGCGTCCTCTCCAAGAAGAACGGAAGCCACCACTCGGGGCATCCATTCATCTCCGCCAACATCGTTCCAAATGCAGGCGAACATGATGACGGACACCGTCTCATGGTGGACTCGGCCGGACTTGGAAGCGATCAGCACGTTGCGGTACGGCGCGATTGCTTTGAGTCGAGGGTCATCCAGCACGCGATCGACGTCCTTCACGCTGGGCGCAAAGGCGTCAAAATTGTGGGACAACGGCCCGTGTCCCAGGTCATGCACGAGCGCGCACAGCCTGAGTACCCGGCGGATCTGCGCGTACTCCGCGGGCGGGAGATCAGCCAGACAAACCGCCTGTCCCGGCTTTGCATCCCGGAGCGCATAGAGCTTCCCGCGGATCTTCACGGATTCCCGATTGACCGCCTTCAGGATCCTGTTCGCCATGGCCATCGTTCCCACTGAATGTTCAAACCGCGTGTGAACCGCGGACGGGAACACCAGGTGGAGCAGGCCGGTCTGACGAATATGCTTCATGCGCTGGAAAAGGCTGTGATCAATCACCGCCATCTCTTCATCAGTGAGATTCACAATACCGTGCAGACTATCCACGATAGTCCGCGATAGAACAAACAGACCCATAAACCACCTCCGGCTCTAGTTGTTACAAATTTACTAGGAGATGTCAAAGCTCGCCCTAGTCCAAATAGTAGCCCGTCCCCCAACTCATTCCGACCCCGAGAGTTTCAGTATTTTGCGACCAAGTAGCTGGTTCTGAGTCGACGATTGTATACGTTCCCGGTTCAAGGGTTACATCTGGCGAGACGTTCCAATAAACACTCGGTGCGCCACCTTGGCCGTCCGAGGTCGTCACTGACCACGGGCCGTACGTTTTTCCACTCGCATCTTTTAGGCCGAGTGTCCCGCCGGTCGCGCCCTTCGCATCATTCCAATGGTAGGTCGACATGGTTTTCAACTGCGCTTTCTTGGCGAGGGTAAAGGTAGCCGGGGTTCCGCCGTTAAACACCGCCATGATACTGCCGATATTAAACAGCTCTACCGTTGGCTGGCTTGGCGTATCTTCATATTTCAACACCTCGCCCGTTCCATCAGTATCTGATGTGGTCGAAGCTGGAGCTGGCGCTGGAACCGAAGCCGGTTTGCTATCTGCATCTCGTAAATCGCTTAACGGCGTTGTCTTGCCATCTTCGGTCTCAACATATATCTGGTCAGTCGACTTATTTGGATTCTCATTTGCGTATTGCTCCGCAGCTGCTCTGGTGCTCCTATAAACCTCATCACATCCGGCCGTTACCAGAAACGCCGACATCACCCCGACCACCATCAAACCTCGACCAAAAGAATATTTGTTCATAAGTTGCCCAAAGTATAACCAACAAACAAACAAAAACAAAAAACCTCCCGTTCGGGAGATTCTTTGCTGGGGTGGCTAACGGGAATTGAACCCGTACTAGAGGTACCACAAACCTCTGTGATAACCATTTCACCATAGCCACCATGACACGAACGGAGGCATGATAGCAGGGAAAAGGGGATAAATCAAGGCTTCATCCCGATGACAATACGCAATCGGTAATTGACGAAAACGTACTTACAAGGCACTCTCTCACGTCGATCGTCCACCGATGACCGACCGATCCCCACGTTTCGGAGGTCACCATGCTCGCACTCCTTCTGCTCGGTTCCGCGTTGGCCGGCGACACCTTTGTTCAGCTCCAGGCTGATACGGCGGTCACCCTCGCTGATGGCGCGGTTGACGAGCGCGCTAAGGTGCTCATTGACGATCCGCTCAATAAGAAATGGAGCGTGAGCGTTTTCACGCTCGTAACGCCAAACTACGGCGAGCTCATCCTTGGGCCAACGCTTCACGTCAACGACTTCGCGCTCACCGTGAGCATCGGCATCGAAACTGCAGAGATGCCCCTGCGTGGCGAGTTCTCACTCTACTGGGCGCACCGTCATCTTGAAGTGCTCATCTCCGCTGAAACCGGCGGGTCAGGGCCATGGTACGTCAGCTTCGTGAAGGAACACATTGGATGCCTCACGGTCGGTATTCTCACCCAACGATTCGACGGCATTGGCCCGCGCATCGGCCTTGCGACGGACAGATCCGAATTCTGGATCTCGCCCATGTACGACTACGAGGACGGCGCGTTCAACATCCTAGCCGGTCTCAGCTGGACGCCGTAACTACCGTGCCCGCAAACAAAGCCCCGACGGCGTTCGTCGGGGCTTTAATTATTTCAGTTGAATGATACTGAAAGACGCGCTACGCTTTAAAAAAGTATGCTGCACATCAAGTATAAACTTGCCCCCTCAATACATCACGGCATCGGTCTTTTTGCCGATCAAAATATACAAAAGAATCAGCTGATTTACTCGGCCAGCCCGTTGCTCGACGTTAATATCTCTCCCGAAGAATTCAGTAAATTATCGCTCTCGGAACAAGCCGAGATTTCGTATTGGGGTTTTCTCGATAAACAATCTGGCCTTTGGCACGTTGATTTTGATGTTTCAAAATTTATCAATCACTCTTCAGCGCCAAATATCACGCAAGATCCTATCTCAACAGAAACTCGCCTCATTGCCCTAAAAGACATTTCCGCCGGCGAGGAACTGACGCAAAACTATCTTGAATTTGAAACAAAAGAAGATCTGAAGAGAAGAGGGATCAGTACTTAACCTTTTAACTTTTTCTGCTTAGGCGGGAGCTGGCCGATTTTTCGGCGAACAAGGTCTTTAATGTGCTCTTGGGCTGGCCGGTCTTCAGGCATGGGGGCATTTAATTTTTGGATGGTCTCACGGACGGCCTGTCCAACCTTAAAGTGCGTGTAGCTAGCGGGATCTTCGCCTGTAATACCATCTCTTATTAGTAATTCGTTGGTCTGAGTGATGCGGAAAAGATTGGCTGCTAACTCAGCCGACCCGGCAAAATCTAAAATATCACCCTCACTAATTCCTTTCTTCTTGCGAATATCGCTTGCCGTTAGTCCGTAAAGACCAACGTAGCCAAAATTATTGAACTTCCCGAAATTTTCTACACCGGCATCTTTAGCGGTTCTAAATAACCGATTATTATGCGAAGCCACCTGACGTCTTATCTGCAACCGATTCCCATCGTCATCAATCACCTCTAATAGCTCTTGCTTCCTGGTCTGCACAGCAAAATATGTTTGCGCAAAAGCGATCTCGGGCTTTCGAGGATCACCATTTTGAGCAATTAGATAACAAGCAAAGCGGGAAAGCTGATAATCAATAATCTTACGCCTCGCCTCTCTCGGCGTGTTTTTGCCAATGATTATCATTTTCGGGTCGACCCGAAAATGATCCTCAAGCGACTGACTCGTACTAGCACAAACTGCTTGGGCCCGACGAATAGTCTTATGGAAGTCCTCCCATCTCGAATAATCGAGTAATGACATCAACTCCCTGGCCTCCCAATATTCAAAACCCTGCTCATCTACCTTCTTAATTGACTCAAAATCCTTATGTAACGAAACCGGCACAATGGCATTGTTCGGCATATGTTCGTATCATACGACGAACAAATTTTGTCGCAAAACGGTTTGTACACACCAAAAAAGCGCCTCTATTTCTTTTTTTTGTCGTGGAACTCTTTGTACACGCGCCCCAGCTCTTTATCCGTAATATGGGTATACACCTGCGTCGTCGTAATCGACTCGTGTCCAAGCAATGATTGCACCGCGCGAATATCGGCGCCGTTTCGCAGTAAGTCTGTAGCGTAAGTATGTCGCAACGTGTGCGGGGTTACGCGTTTAGTGATCCCCGCTTCTCGAGCGTAGCGATCGACGATCCGCTGAACCGAGCGGGGAGTGAGCGGTTGGGCGCTCGCCGAAGAACGTCGAGCTCGATCATGCCGTACAAAAAGATAAGGCGAGGTGTCCTTGCGATGATCGAGATACGCCTTAATCGAACGCTTGGCATCGTCCGACAAGTAGACAATGCGATGTTTCTTGCCTTTGCCGAGCACCGTGAACTCATCCCGTTTCAAATTGATATTTTCGATCTTCAAAGTCGAAGCCTCGGACACGCGCATACCGGTCGAAAACAAAAGCTCGAGCATGGCCTTGTCGCGATAACCAACAATGGTTGGGTCGTTCAACGGGCCGGCGCGAAATCTTTCGAACTCGTCGGCTTCGAGAAAACTCACATGCCTGGTGCCTTGTTTCGCGAGTTCGATCTTCTCAGCAGCCATGCTCTTAATATCTCTCTTCGCGAGGTACTTCAGGAACGCTCGCAAAGCGATCAGGTGATAATTTTGCGTATTCTTTTTCAAATTCGCTTCCTCTCGCCCCGCAATGTCTCGGTTCAAATGAAGCCGGTACTTCCGCACCATTTCCTGCGTAATCTCCTGCGGATTGGGATGCTTGGCCCAATCCGAAAACCTGCTCAGATAAAAATGGTAATTTTTCACCGTCTTATCCGACCGCCCACGCTCGATCTCCAGGTACTCAAGAAATTCTTTAATGTATTTGGCAAGTATGTTCTTTGGCATATTACGATGTTGTCATCCCGAGCAGAGCGAGGGATCTGAATGGCCAATCAGATCCTTCGTCGCTAAAAGCTCCTCAGGATGACACTGACCGTGTGTCGCACATTGTACACCCGCGGTACCGTATAAAGAGTTGACCTCAGCCATTTTCCGGTGTATCCTCCTGCCTCTGCGTCGCCTGACGCGGATCGAGTTCCTTTCGTTCCATGGAGAGTTCGTGCCCCTGCCTCATGAGGCTCCCAGCCTCCCGCCCGTTGATCCCTTTGGCGAGCAACCGCTCGCGACCTTTGACGAGAGGGAAGACTTTCGCCCGCGCCTGTCAATCTACAAATTGCCCGGTACAGGCAGGTTGCCCCTTGTCCCAACGTCTCACCCTAGCCCAGCCGTACCGTACGAGCTGGAAAAATCATGGAGAGCGAATGCCGACGGATGAAACGAGTGATGCAGATCACCCATCCTGCCACTACAACGACTACGAAGCAGATGCCCCGGTGGCAGGTAACGGAAACCCCCGCCCGCCGGAACGCTGTGACACCGTGGTCACACGGCGCGCGGACGGCACGTTCGTTTCCGAAACGAGCATCCTGAATGACGGAAAAACCTTCTGGAGGTAGACCGATGAGCCGAGACGATCGTTTTATTGATGCATTCACCGTGTTCAATGACCCCGTGGATCCGTGCTTCGTGGTTTACGACCTGGTGGCAACAGGTCATATCCCGCCCACGGCGAAACCGCCTGTTATGTCGCCGGCCAACGAACCGCCCAATATCGACGGCGAAAAGTCTGCCACGGCGCCAACCAGCGGATACGGCCACTTCGGCACCACCCGCGGTGGGAGCCGGCACTAGCATTGAACGCCTTGAACCCCGCTCTCTTCGTGAGACGCGGGGTTCTGCATTTCTTGACCATTTCGGCATTCTCGACTATTCTTTCCCTGCATTCATTTATACAGCCGTTTACCACGGTTTTTGGCTAGAGCAAGCCTTTTACTGAGACAATCGGCACAACTCATACTGCTATGCTCGACAAGACAAAGAAAGATAAGGTCATTAAGAAGTTCCGCACCCATGAGTCAGACACCGGCTCACCACAGGTGCAGATCGCCATTCTGACGGAGGAAATCAAGGAGCTGACTAAGCACTTGAAGACCCACCGCAAGGATTTCAGCTCACGCCGTGGACTTGTAAAGAAGGTCTCGGAACGCCGCCGCCTCTTGAAGTACTTGGAGCGCGAGAATGAAAAGGCGTATGCAGAGATCATTGCAGAGCTTGGTTTGAAGAAATAAAGGAACAGCCGACCTTGCACCTTGGTGTCCGGTCGGCTTTTTATCTCACCCCGAGGTAACGAGGGGTAGCATGGAGGTCATTGGTTCAAACAAGTTTCAGTAGCCAATTCTATCCCTCCTCACGTCGGGATGGAGATCAGTCCGGTTGTTCGACAGATATAATTCATTCACTTTTTTCTTGCTATGTTAGACTTTTCGAATCGTCGGGTTGGAGTTTTCATTGACGTGCAGAACATGTATTACAGTGCCAGGAATATTTACGGAAGCAAGGTGAACTTTGGCAACATTGTGAAGGTGGCAGCGGGGGATCAGAAGCTCATCCGCGCCGTGGCCTACACCATTTCGACCAAGACGGGGGACGAACTTCCATTCTTTGAGGCTTTGCACAAGTCAGGCATCGAGGTAAACACAAAGGAGCTTCTCGAATACGATTCAGGACACAAAAAAGGGGACTGGGACGTAGGAATTACGGTCGATATCATCCGCATGCTTGATACCGTGGACGTGGTGGTCATCGTGTCCGGCGACGGCGACTACATTCCGCTTGGCGAGTACATCAAAAATCGCGGACGCATCTTCCATGTGGTGTCCTTCCGCGAATCAACGTCAAGCAAACTGGTCGAAGCTGCGGACATTTACACAAACTTATCAGACAACTTGGGCGAGTTCCTAATCCGTGATCCAAAGTACCGGCCAACGCAACAGCGCAAGCCGTCAACTACAGATACATTCGATGACGTGATTGCTGAACAGGGCGAGCATGCCTTCAAGCCGATTGGACATGAAGCCGAAACGCCAGACGCAAACGCACCGCGTCGCCGAGGCCGTCCAGCAAAGAATCCAGCGGCGTAAACGATCGAGCAACCGGACGGGTTCCCATCCCGAGCAATGCGAGGGATCCGACTTTCCCCTGTGACAGTGGAGAGGGTCGGGCCCTTCGCTCTCGCTCAGGGTGGGATAAGATGAGCACTTCGTGCACACCGAATAGGAACTAACGTAAAAGGGTAAAATAATAAAAACTATGGACTTGAAATCGTATTCGATTGATTTTGGCGGAAAGAAACTGACGATTGAGACAGGGAAGTTTGCCAAGGCAGCTAATGGAAGCTGTACCGTGCGTTACGGAGACACCGTTGTGCTCGCCACGGCCGTGATGAGCAAAGACGTGCGACCAGGACTAAGCTTTTTCCCGCTCATGGTTGATTTTGAAGAAAAGCTTTACGCAGCGGGCCGGATCAAAGGATCTCGCTTTATCAAGCGCGAAGGACGTCCGACTGATGAGGCAGTCCTCGCCGCTCGTTTTATTGACCGAGCAATCAGACCGCTGTTCGATCAACGAATTGCTAACGACGTGCAGGTCATCATTTCGGTCATCGCGTTTGATCAAGAAAATGACGCCGACATTCCAGGTTTGATCGCCGCGTCCTGCGCGCTTCACATGAGCGATATTCCGTGGAACGGCCCAATTGCTGTGGCTCGCATCAACGCTGACGCCGAGGGCAAATTCATTCTGAACGGTACATATGCTGAACGCGAAATTGCCAAATTTGACGTAGACGTAGCCGGTAATTCAGAAAAAGTCATCATGATTGAAGCCGGTTGTGATGAAGCGCCGGAAGATGAAGTGATTGACGCCATTGCCTACGGACGCGAGAGCCTTGGCCCGGTTATCGAGCTGATTGAAAAGGTTCGCTCTGAATGCGGAAAACCAAAAGTCGATCTCATCACGCCCAAAACGGACAGTGCAAAACGGATTGCCGAAAAAACGGATGATCTACGCGCTCTCCTTGCCCCATTCACAAGAAAAACGATCCAGGAACTTTTCTTTGCCGTACCAAAAGCCACAAAATCCGAACGCGCTCTGGCCAAGGATCAAATGAAAAAACTCACCGTCGCCTTCTTAACTGAACAAGGCCAAGATGAAGAGGGGATTATCATTGGCAAGTCCTTGCTCGGCGAATTACTCGACGCAGAAATCACGCGCACAATTATTGAGGACGGCAAGCGCGTTGACGGACGCGGACTTTATGACGTGCGCGAACTTTCAAGCGAAGTGGCGCTCTTCCCGTGCGTGCACGGTTCCGGTTTCTTTAACCGCGGTGAAACACAGGTGCTGTCGATCGTAACGCTTGGCGCTCCTGGCGATAAGCAGACGCTGGACGGCATGGAATTAGTCGGCGAGAGACGATTCATGCACCACTACAACTTCCCCCCATTCTCTGTGGGCGAGGCCAAACCATTACGCGGAGCCGGACGCAGAGAAATTGGCCACGGCGCACTGGCAGAAAAAGCCCTCGCTTTCATGATTCCGGACAAGGAAACGTTCCCCTACACCATTCGCGTGGTATCCGAAGTACTCGGTTCTAATGGATCGAGTTCTATGGGCTCAACCTGCGGTACCTCACTCGCACTTATGGACGCTGGCGTGCCGATCAAGGCCGCAGTTGCTGGAATCGCCATGGGACTGGCGTCGAACGGCAAGAAATATCAGGTCATTACTGATCTCCAGGATCTCGAAGATGGCGAAGGCGGAATGGACTTCAAGATTACAGGCACTCGAAAAGGTATTACGGCTATTCAGCTCGACACCAAGACGGACGGCATCCCGCATGACGTTATTGTTGAGGCCGTTACCCGCTCGCAAACTGCCCGCATGAAAATTCTCGACGTGATGGCAACGGCCATCCCCACGCCTCGAGCCGAGCTTTCACCAAACGCTCCGCGCATCATTAACATTCAAATCAATCCAGACAAGATCCGCGAAGTTATTGGTTCGGGCGGAAAGACAATCAATGAGATTATCGAGAAGACGGGTGTTTCAGATATCGACATCGAACAAACCGGTCTTGTTATGATCACCTCATCTGACGCGGAATCAGCCCAGAAAGCATATGATTGGATCTACAACCTGACGCGTGATCTCCAGGTAGGCGAGGTCTTCTACGGTGAAGTGGTCCGCCTCATGGACTTTGGCGCCTTCGTTCAGGTGCTCCCCGGAAAAGATGGCCTGGTCCATGTTTCCGAGATGGCCCCATGGAGGGTCGAGAAGGTAACAGACGTCGTGAACGTTGGCGATAAGGTTCATGTGAAGGTCATCGAGATAGATGAAAAAGGCCGAGTGAACCTCTCCATGAAACAGGCCGAAGGAAACGTGTACACTGATGAGATGAAAGCCAAGGCTTCCACGGGATCTTCAAAACCCGCCGGCAAGCGCTACGTGTAAAATGGAAAAATTGAATATCCCATTACAAGAAAATCCAATCCCCCAAAAATTTTGGGGGATTGTGGCGTTTGTATTACCGAGCATCCTGGTCGCAGTCACCTCGATGATCGCTTTTCGAGCTGTCCTTGCCATGGATACGCTCAGTTCGCTTGCCCCAAAGGATACAAACTACGCCGTACGTCTGTTAAAAACACCGATGACCCGCCAAGCACTCGATGACCGTTTTCACGGCATCCTTGTCTTCAATGACGCGCCGTGGACAATAGACGGAATACTCGATCGATCCCACCGTAATGCCATTTTTTTCTTTAACGATTCAGGAATTTCGGGCGTTGCTTTTGACGGCAAGCTCGATGAAACCGATAAACAAACTGCTGAGGCCCTGCATTTCACGGTTTCAAAAACCGATGCTGGCACCTATATTGGCCGGGAAGCTCCTTTTGATACTCAACTAAGGCCAAGATTCAGCCTGGCCTCTTTTATGCCCTGGGCCAATGGGGAAGTAAGCGTGTTCACGAATGGCCAGCGTCAATCCGCCGGACTTCGCCTGACTAAGGATTCACTGCGCATCTACGGACTTGGCAGAGGTGCTCGCCTGCGCTCACCGCTCGATGACGCGGGCGCCAAGGTAGCAGCGGCCTTCTCAATGACCGCCGGCGAGTTCAAAACGATCCTTTCGCCTGACGTCCCGCTGGTCTACCCGGGTATCAGAGCCCTGTTCGCGGAGGCTGGCGCCAAGGGACTCTCCTTCGTACTTGGCCAAGATCAAGCCGGCACAGCCTTCTCACTTACTATCCCAGGCGGATCGCTGGCGCGCGAGGATTTAGAAAGCGCCACAAGCGAGCTCTTCGCCCTTGATCACCTAAAGACCACCGAGTACGAGGATGTCTACACCAGACTGGACGAAATAGTGTCATCAAGCACCGAAAAACCAGTTACGACGAGCGAGCCAGGCATCACCATTACAAGTCTCCGCGAAAATGATGGCCGGGTGGTCCGGGCGACCCAGACGAATCAGAGCCTTATCATCACCAATAGAGAAACAAAAATCCAAGGAAAATCGCCAACTGTAAAGGAGAAATCAAGCTGTCTGCGTGGGACAAATCAGTTTATCCTGCCGGAAGTAGCTGGCGCACTCGCCCCACAACAAATTATCGTTTCACCGAGGACAATTGTGACCATGTTACTAGCCAGTAATGAGATTGCCTTCGCTGACACCTCAACGAAGGCCTGCTGGTGATAACTGTGGATAACTTGGGTATAAGTAGGATAACTTGCACACTTCTTGTACTCAAAGGGTGAACACCCCCTGTACTCGATTATCCACATGACTAACGTATTTGGCTAATCCTAGAGATATATAAATTGTTTACAATTTGTACTCAGGTTATATACTGAATCCTGTAATCGTTCTTTCTAAATTCCGTCCTGTGGGTAAAACCACGGGAGTGACTCGGGGAAATTGCCGAAGCCCCACAAGATCTTCGGGATGACCTCACTTGCGCTCCTCACTCCATGGCTCCGCGGTTGATGGCGGTAGCATTTCGGGAAACCGTCACCTCATGGTCAGGGTAGGGCAATCAGTCAGTAGGTTTGGCAGGCAAGTGCATTCTGGCGTTGTGTCTGGTGTACGAGGACCCTCGCACTCCGAACCCAATGTCAGAGTTCATGAACCCCCAATCCGCCCGGTCGGGCTATGCTCGACCACGGGGACTCGATCGCGGGGATATCTATCAGAAATCCCTTTGCAACCGAGCCCCCTTTTCTTTTTCAGGCGAATCGTATATCGTCTATCAATCATATGGCCAAAGCTATTTCCAAAGCATTTATTGAAGAGATGAAAGCTCTTCTCGTTGCCGAGTCCGCAAAACTCGAAACCGAACTTTCGCATATTGCCCACCGTAACCCCAAAGAAAACGGGGAATTGATTACGGATTATAAAGACGTAGGAAGCGATGAAGGCGAAAACGCTTTTGAAGTTGCCCAATTTAGCGACAATCTTTCACTCGAACAGGAGCTGGAGTCCGCTCAAAAGGACGTAAACTCGGCCTTGAAAGCTATTGAGAAAGGATCCTACGGCACCTGCAAATACTGCAAACAGCAAATTTCCGAAGCCCGCCTGCGCATTCGCCCAACCTCAACGTCCTGCGTGGCCTGTAAGAAAACACTCACCCAAGAGCTCTAGTATGACCAAAGGACGCTTCCTTGCGGGGGTGGCCGTCCTCACGCTCCTTGCCGTACTCGACGCCATACTCAAGTCGCTCGCCATCAATCACGCCGGTCCCGCGAATAGTTCGAGCATTCCGCTACTTTTCGCCTTCGCTCTTCATAAAAATCCCGGCATCGCTTTTGATATTCCGCTCCCGCTTGCGATCATTCTTCCGCTCACCCTTGTCATTGGTGGTATTTTCGGCGCGTATTTCGGCGCTTCGGCTGTTCGTTCTCACAAATACATTGAAGCCCTAGCCTGCGCCTCAATCTGTATAGGTGCCCTCGGTAATTTCATTGACCGAGCCGTTAACGGTTTTACCACCGACTACCTCATTCTCTTCAGAACCTCGGCCATCAATCTCTCTGACCTCATGATCCTGGCCGGCATGATCGCTTTTTTGTGGTACCATAAAGGCATCCCCAGTAGTGAGGCACCGAAAACAATCTAAATTAAAACTCCCCATACTTTTTTGTATGGGTTTTGCTTTTGTGAGTTCCGCTACCATGTTTGGTCTTGAAGCCTTGCATGTGCGAGTAGAAACAGACATTTCAGGCGGTCTGCCCAGGTTTCACCTTGTTGGCCTGCCTGATACAGCAACGACCGAGGCACGCGAACGCGTGAAGGCTGCTATCAAAAATACCGGCCTGCAGTTTCCAAGGCCAGTGATTACCGTAAATCTCGCGCCGGCCGAGGTGAAGAAGCATGGTTCGGCGTACGATCTGCCGATTGCCATCAGCATCCTGGTGGCCGACGATCAGATTCCTGACAGCGACTTTCTGCGCGGAACAATGTTCTTGGGCGAACTGGCACTCGACGGAAACGTCAGATCGACAAATGGCGTCCTGCCCTGCGTCCTCTTGGCAAAAAAACTCGGCTTCACGGCGGTGGTTGTGCCGTTTGAAAACGCGCGCGAGGCATCTCTCGTACAGGGCATTAACGTTCACGCGGTGAAAACACTCGACGAGCTGGCTGGCGCGCTGAAAGACGGACGATCATTGCCGGTGGTCGAGTACATCGCGGACGATTCGCCGTGCGACTTCGGCATTATTGCCAGTGATTTCAAACACATTGTCGGGCAAGACAGAGCCAAGAGGGCGCTGGAAATTGCCGCGGCCGGCGGGCATAACGTCCTACTTTCCGGCAGTCCGGGAAGTGGAAAGACTTTGCTCGCCCGCTCGCTTCCAGGAATTCTCCCGCCGTTATCGTTTGATGAATCACTCGAAGTCACCGCGATCCACTCGGTTCATGGCACCTTGCCGAAAGACCGGGTATTGATTCGCAACCGGCCGTTCCGCTCGCCCCATCACTCGGCCAGCGGGGTGGCGCTCGTGGGCGGAGGCGGGAACCCAAAACCGGGCGAGATCACCCTCGCGCACCACGGCGTCTTGTTTCTGGATGAGTTCCCCGAATTCCCAAGACACGCCCTTGAACATCTGCGCCAACCGCTGGAAGAAGGCAAGGTCACGGTCTCACGAGCCTCCGGCACCGTCGTCTTTCCCGCGCGCTTCATGCTGGTGGCCGCCATGAATCCCTGCCCGTGCGGGTATGCCTTTGACAAAGAACGCCCGTGTACGTGTTCAGAAATTTCTCGACAACGCTACAGACAAAAAATATCCGGCCCTTTGCTTGACCGCATTGACCTGGTGGTCGAAGTTCCTCGATTGCCACTAACGAGTTTCAGCGATGCCGAGCGCGAACCATCAAGCGCTGTAGCACAACGAGTCGCGAACGCTCGTGCCTACGCGCAAACGCGATACGCGGGCGAACACATAGCCACGAACGCTGAGCTGACCAGCGCGCATCTACGAACACACTGCAAGCTAGACCCCGCTGATGCGGAGTATTTCCAACGCTCGGCTGAGAGGCTCAAGTTATCCGCGCGAGCGTACTCGCGAATGCTCAAAGTAGCGCGCACGATTGCGGATTTAGAACAAACACCCGCGATCACTCGCGGGCATCTCATGGAAGCACTACAGTTCAGATCAAACCTTACCGGAGATACTCGTATGGGTTCTTGAATTTACCGCCAATGATGACTTCAAAGTGCAAATGGGTGCCGGTTGAATTACCAGTTGAACCACACCGACCAAGCGGAGTACCGGCCGTCACCTGCTGGCCCACCTTCACGTAAAGCTGATGGAAATGGCCGTACCGCGTAGTAATACCGTTGCCGTGATTGATTTCAACCGCGTTTCCGTAACCGCCCTTTACGCCAGCAAACTGCACAATACCGTCCGCGGCGGCATAGTTTGTGGCCGTACTAGTACCATCTGCATGGCCATCACAATCAATATCGAGTCCGGTGTGATACCAGCTCAATCCGCGAACCACGTAATGGCCGTCGGATGGCCACAACATCTTGCCCAAAGCTGGCTTTACATCGCCACCAGCCGGTTTAGGCGTTCCGCTTGGGGCCGTAAAAATGTTCTTGACCGCGATTGGCCGAACCGATTTCACCGGCGGAGGGGCAATAAACTCACCGCCCGGCACAATCAGTGTGGCGCCAACCGTGAGCGCAGATCCGCTCTGCATCTTGTTAAAGGCCAGCACGTCATCAGCACTTGCGCCGTACTTCTTGGCAATCGCCAGCAAGGTATCGCCTTTTTTCACCGTGTAGGAAACACCAGAGACGGGAAGAATGCTCAAATTGTCTCCAGGCTTAATGACCGAACGCACCGTCAAATTATTCGCCCAAAGAAGCGTATCAAGCGTGATAGCGAATTTATGCGCCACCGTTGAAAGTGTATCCCCATCTAACACTTTATAGACAATCGTGGTCTCTCTTGGCGCAACAGAATCAACTGTGGTGGTAGTTGAAACCACGGACGTGGAAATGATCCCCTCGCCCAAAACCGAACTTACCGGTACGCCCTGCTCCGTATTTGAAGCAACCGGCGCCGGTCTAAGCGTACTATCGCCAAGATAGGAAATACCGGCAGAACCTGGGCGCGAGTAATCCGCATACTCCTCAATAACCTGCACCGGCTCTTGGGTGACGATGTTATACAGCAAACTTTTTTTGCCAAAGTCATCCCACTCCGCTCTCACCTCTCCAAATTGTAAATTTACGCCAATAGCCACAAATGCGACCAGAAGAACAATGCCGTGAACGGAATACCGGTTTGAAAGAAAGAACATGAACCTGTTTTTAGCCGGCCGGTACCATACGCTCATCTGGCGCTCTACTCCATACAAAAGTCCGTAGGCCGGAATGACAAGAAAGCTGATAAAGATACGCCCAAGCGGAGAAAATACCCGGCTGACAAGCCGTGAAACGGAGAAAAAGGCGCGCTTTGTCATGACCAAGAGGCCAACAAAGAGCAACCCGATCCTGACAAAAAATGGCGAATTTAAGCGAGGAATATGTTAGCAAGGTTACCAACGTAGTATACCGCAACCGAGTTGACGTTTCAAGAAAATCAACTATAATCCCGGAATCAAAATCAATAGCTGTCCTATGCCTTACGTTGTTGAAAAGTCCGAAAAGAATCGCGTCAAGCTCACTATCACTATTCCTAAAGAGGCTGTTGAAGCCGGCATGCGCCACTCGGCTGAACACTTGAGTGAAGACACCACTATTCCCGGTTTCCGTCCCGGCAAAGCGCCGTATGAGACTATAGTTCAGCGTTATGGCGAAATGAAAATCCTTGAGGCAGCAACTGAAGAACTCATTAAAGCCGCCTTTGTCGAGGCCATGCTTGACGAGGACCTGGAAACCGTTGGCCAGCCCTATTTCAACATGGTGAAGCTGGCCCCTGGAAATGAAATGGTGTTTACCGCCGAGATGTCACTGATGCCGGAAGTAAAAAAACTCGCCGATTACAAATCGTTCTCGATCAAGGCCGAATCAACCACGCCAAGCCCAGAGACGATTGAACAAGCAAAAACTGACCTCACGCGCATGAAGATGAAGGAAACCCGGGCAGAAGCCGGCCGAGTACTTGCTCAAGGCGACAAGGCAGTCGTGAAACTGACCATGAAGAAAGACGGCGTAGAAATTGAGGGAGGAAGCTCAGAAAACCATGGCATTTACACCAACGAACCGCACTACATCCCGGGCTTTGTCGAGAAAATAATCGGCGCCAAGGAAGGCGAGGAACGATTGTTCACGCTAAAATTCCCGGCCGATCATTACCAGAAGCACTTGGCCGGAAAGGACTTGGACTTCCACGTGAAGGTGAACGAAATCTTTACACTTGATATTCCAGCACTTGACGATGAGTTTGCCAAAGGCCTTGGTCTGCCAAGCGCTGATGAGCTCATGAAGAAGCTTCACGAAAATCTCTCAGCTGAAAAGATTGAGCAGGAAAACCGCCGTCAGGAAAAAGAATTACTCGAACTGCTGGCCGAAAAGTCTACGTTCGATGAATTCTCTGATCTTCTCGTTAACCAAGAGATAGACAAGATGGTCGAAGAATTGAAACAGTGGGTTGATAAAAACGGCATGGAATGGGACAAGTATCTTGTCTCAACCAACAAATCAATCACCGAAATCAAGCTCGACTTCACGCCCCAGGCGATTATCCGTCTCAAGGTCGCACTCGTCTTGAACGAAGTAGCCAAGCTCGAGAAAATCACCCCCACAATTGAGGAAGTTGATCACGAACTGGACGAACTCGCCAAAACAATCGAAAACAATCCCGAAGCTAAGGAGTACGTCTACTCTCCCGCCTTCCGCGAACGAATTGAACACCAAGTCCGCAACCGCAAAACCCTGGAGTTCCTGAAGAAGACCATGGTTAAGTAAACAAATTGCTCTCGAGACATCTCGAGGGCTTTTGTTTTATGTGCTAATCTATCAGTTATATGAGACTCGGTGCACACGTATCGGCAGCAGGTGGCTTGTGGAAAGCCGGGATTTATGGCGAGGAGTTGGGTTGCGAGGTGATTCAGATATTTACTCGGCCTCCGCAGAGTTTTTCGGTCAAGCCGATCACGGATGAAGATGCCGAGAAGTTCAAAACCTCGATGAAAGAACACAAAATCCAAGACGTGTATATTCACGCCCCGTACCTGGTCAATCTCGCCTCCGGCAATAACCGCGTCTATCACGGTTCTATCAGCATGATCCGCGGAGAGCTTGAGCGTGGCACTCAACTCGGCGCAAAAGCTGTCATGTTCCACCCCGGCTCAGCCAAGGACGTTGGTCGAGGGAAGGGAATCGAGATGGTTTCAAAGGCGCTCGACAAAATGCTCGAGGGATATGAAGGTTCGACGCAGTTGCTGATCGAAATCTCGGCCGGTGCAGGGGAAATCATGGGTGATTCATTCGAAGAAATCACGGCGTTTATAGACGGTTCGAAATATGGCAAGGACATTGGCGTGTGTTTTGATACTCAGCATGCATTCGCGAGCGGTTACGATCTTCGCACAGCCAAAGACGTCGAAAAGACCTTTAAGTTGTTCGACAAAACCATCGGCCTCAAAAAACTCGTCGCTTCGCATTGCAACGACTCGAAAGTAGAGTTCGAAGCGCACAAGGACAGACACGAACATCTCGGCAAAGGTTCGATGGGCGTTGAGGCGTTCAAAGCCATCGTCCAAAGCAAACTCCTGAAACACGTCGACTTAATCCTCGAAACTCCTTACGAGGGCGGGGGAGGGAATGATCCAGAACGAGTAGAGGATATGAAATTATTAAAGGGTTTCCGCAAATAACCTATGAAAATAACTCTCTGCGGTAGTCTCAAATTTCTTGATGACATGGTTTCGACAAAGAATGAACTCGAGTCTCTCGGTCATTCAGTCTACATGCCACCAACTCAGATTACGTTGCCTGACGGACGCGAGATCAGTACGGCTGAAATGTATGCGACTTACAAAACCGCCTAAGAGCGAGCCCCGTTGGTACGCACTCGGCAAAACGAACGAGGGACGCTTACTCTTCCTGGCCTTCACCATCCGCCATGAAAAAATCCGTATCATCTCAGCGCGAGACATGAGTAAACATGAACGACAAGCATATGCAAAAGCTTAAAATGATCCCGCAATTCAAAAACGAAGCCGCTGAACAGGCTTTCTGGGAGAAACACGACTCCAGTGAATATCTTGACTGGTCAAAAGCCAAACTGGCTGTTTTTCCTGAATTAAAAACTTCAACGGAAGCAATTTCTCTGCGTTTGCCCACTTCGCTTCTCAGCCGTATAAAGTCGGCGGCCAATAAGATCGACGTCCCGTATCAGTCGTTCATCAAGATGATTATCGACAAAGCCGTCTAATCAGATCCCTCGCTTTGCTCGGGATGACACATATATGATCCTCTCCATCCACGTTAAACCAAAAGCCCACGAGACAAAGTTCGTGAGCTGGCTAGACGACCACACGGCGGTTATTGCGATTCATGCGACGCCAAGTGATGGCGAGGCTAATCTCGAGCTGATCAAATTCCTTTCGGCCAAACTCAACGTCCCCAAAACGTTCATTCTTCTAAAAAGCGGGCACACCAGCCGGGTCAAAAAGGTTGAACTGCCGGAGGGGACTTCTCTTTCGGGGCTCTCTTCCCAGTAAAGCTACATTGTAGCTTTAGCAAAATGCTCTCGACCGATGCAGATCCCTCGCTCTGCTCGGGATAACACATCTCGGGATGGCGCGTCACGGCTGATCAATACCGCCGTCAGTCCACGGATGACATCTCAAAACTCTTCCCCCTCCTTTAAAAGCTCCCCTCAGAACCCCGTATTTCAGAATGGCCTGCCGAGTGTACTCGGAACACGATGGATAGAATGGACAATACCCATACGGATACAAAATTTTCAAAGGACCGTGATCAAAGGACACGGTCTTTTGATAGGCCAGAATTGGCAAGCAAGCCAGATTTCTTAAGAACGCCTTCAAGGCGCTGTTCCTTTGCTGAAAAATCAAGGTCAAGCGCTCCTTTGCCGGCCAAGAGAATAAGGTCATAGCCTGGAGTAATCCTTGGTAACATTTTTTTCATGATTTCCTGATACTGGCGCCTGACCCAGTTGCGATCAACAGCCCGCTTGCTCACCTTGAGGCCGGTCACGACGGTTACTCGAACAGTAGTTGTGCCGTTCTTGCTGTACTTCACTCCACACACGGCATCAAACACGCCCTTCTTGGCCTTAAGGACTTTGGCAATATCCGCGTCTTTCTTCAGGCGTTGGCTCTTCTTTAACATAAAAGAAAACCCCCGTTCTAGCGGGGGCGCTCTTTGAGCGTAAGTTTCTTGCGTCCCTTAGCGCGTCTGCGCTTCAAAACAGCTCGGCCGTCCTTGGTCTTCATCCGCTGGCGGAAGCCGTGCACCTTGGCCCGTCTGACCTTCTTTGGTTGGTATGTTCGCTTAGGCATATATAAAGTACCGAGAGGATAGGGTAGTTTGGAGAAAACGTCAACTGCTTAAGCAATAATACCCTATTTTACACAGATCGCAAAAACGACGACAGATTTAACACAGATATGAGGTCCGATCCATGTCCATCTGTGTTTATCTGTGACAGAGGGCGATCTGTGTTCATCGAATGTCGAGTTACCCACAGCCTATCCACACTTATCCACAACTTCACAGAAAGCTCAACACTTGCAATAGTTTGTGGGCTGTGGATAGATTGGCTATGATACTTGATGTCGTTACTCCTAAACGCAATGCGCTATGGAAATTGGTTCGCCCATGAATACTCACGAACTTTGGCAGGCTGTTCTGGCCCGCCTTGAACTCAAGCTGAGTAAAGCGCATTTCAGTACGTGGTTCCGCCAAACCTTTGTTTGCGAATACCGAATAGGGGAGGCCATCATTGCCGTGCCGAACAACATTGCCCAGTCGTGGCTGGAAAAGAAGTATTACAAAGACATCCTTGAAGCACTCCAGGCCGTGACGGACCAGCCGATCCGTAAACTAACGGTTCGCATTGAAACAAAGCCCCTTCCGCCACAACCCATTCAGCTCACCGCGCAGAAGCCCGCCCCCGCTGATGACTACGGTTTCCTGCCAACCAATGGCGCAGAGCCAATGCAGGCGCCAACGGGCAACATTTCCGTTAATCCCATCTACACCTTTCAAACATTCGTCGTCGGCAAACAGAACGAACTCGCCCACGCCGCGTCACAGGCCGTCTCCTCTCAACCCGGCGGAACGTATAACCCGCTCTTCATTTATGGAGGCGTCGGACTCGGCAAAACCCACCTACTGCATGCCATAGCCAACGAAATCCGCAGAAAGTGGCAAAACGCCCGTATCATGTATGTAACGTGCGAGCATTTCACGAACGACTTCATTCACTCTATCCGCTCTGGTAAGGGCAAGGAATTCAAGGATCGCTACCGCAATGTTGATCTCCTGCTGATCGACGACATTCAGTTTATTACCGGCAAAGAGGGGACTCAGGAAGAGTTCTTCCATACCTTTAACACGCTCCACCAGGACAACAAGCAGATCGTCATCTCATCAGACCGTCCACCGAAATCGATCGCCGGCCTTGAAAAACGCCTGCAGTCCCGGCTCGAATGGGGCATGCTCGTAGACGTTGGCACGCCGGATCTCGAAACCAGGATCGCCATTCTCGAAAAGAAGTGTCTCGAGAAAGGCTTTCCTCTAAATAAGGAGATCCTGCAGTACGTTGCCTCAACTGTTTCATCGAACGTTCGCGAACTTGAAGGCGCTTTGAACAAAATCATCGCCGTTCACCAGTTCCGCAACATGGAAGCAACCCTAGACACCATCAAACCGATTATTTCCACGTTTGAGTCCGAAAACATCAAGAAAACTGTGACACCCAAGCAGGTCATCATGATCGTGGCGGCCTATTTCGACATTCAGATTGAGGACGTACTTGGCAAGTCTCGTGAAAAACGCCTAGCCTTCCCCCGACAGATCATCATGTTCTTACTTCGCGAGGAAATGAAGTCCTCGTACCCCACCATTGGCACAGAACTTGGCGGTAGAGATCACACCACTGCCATGCACGCACACTCAAAGATCATGAATATGCTTGATTCTGATGATAAACTTCAGAAAGACCTCGAGCTTATCAAGCAACGCCTGTACACCGGTGTATAAAAGGGGGACAACCTGTGAACTGAGGAAAACTTGTGTACAACCCCGTGGATAAGGGGAGGGATAACCAGTAGGATAACGCGGTGCATAAATGGGGGATAGATCGAGGAGCTTCAAACCTCGCTGACTTGCCCACCATCCGTCCAGTGCTCCGCGCAGGTTTTCTACACAACCGATAATCTCAAATAGGCCGATAGATAAAAGGCTTGCCGAGTTATCCGCCTTATCCACAGACTCTCTATTGTTACTGGTTCTTATATATAAATAATTCAGAAGCAATCTGTGAAACTCTCCTGCACCCGTGAAAATTTACACCAAGGACTTTCCATTGTGAGTCATATAAGTGGAAAATCAGTGAACCTGCCCATTTTGAACAATGTCCTCTTTAGGGCGGATATCAGTGGACTCAAGCTAACGGCAACTAACCTGGACATGACCGTCACTTGCTCGGTCAGAAGCAAGGTAGACCAGCCCGGCGAGTACACCGTTCCCGCTAAGCTCATTGCCGATTACGTTTCGTTACTGCCGGACGAACGGGTTGATCTTGATCTTCTTGATACTTCGCTTTCTGTCGTCTGTGGATCCTCGAAAACGAAAATCAACGGTTTGGCTCCAAGCGAGTTCCCACTCGTTCCTCAAGTTACAGGCGGAGTGAAATTCATCGTGCCCGTAGCCCCGTTTGATAGCGCCCTCGGTCAGACGCTCTTCTCGGTTTCAACAAGCGAGGCCCGGCAGGTACTTACCGGTGCGTATCTTGAGTTCAACGGCGACAAGAAAATGCTCACCATTGCGGCGACAGACTCGTACAGGCTGGGCGAGCGTCAGATTGCGCTTACGGGCGACATCATGGGCGAGCGCAAGGTTGTGGTCCCCTCAAGGACGCTGGCCGAACTGCGCCGGATTATTGGCGTTCTGCGCGACGCGGTCGAGATTCCCGAAACGCTCGAAATAGAAATTACCGATAACCAAGTTGCTTTCCGCTACGGAAGCGTTGAGCTATCGAGCAGAACAATCGACGGCGTTTATCCCGATTATCGACAGATTATCCCCAAGACGAGCATGACAGAGATCATCGTTAATAAAACGCTGTTCTCTCAGGCTGTACGGCGTGCGAGTCTCTTCTCGAAGGCCGGCCTGTTCGATGTAAAGCTCGAAGTGAAGGCCGGGACGAACGAAGTTGTCCTCTCGGCTACGGACGCTGGCAGAGGTGAGCACACAGTGGCAGTCGAGGGCGAGGTGACGGGCACAGACAACGCCGTCACGCTCAACTATCGCTATCTCTTGGACGGTATTAGCGCCATGAACTCGGATAAAGTAATCGTGAAGTTCATAGACGCTACAAACCCCTGCCTAGTTGTCCCGAACGAAAAGCCAGACGAGAAATATCTGTACATTGTGATGCCGATTCGGCAATAGTGATCTGAATTACCATCTCATTTTCGGCCAATCAGATCCCTCGCTCCGCTCGGGATGACAGAATGGTTGAGACGGTAGAAAGATCGAAACGACAAAACAAAAAAAAGACCCCCGAGGATGCTCGAGGGCCTTTTTAGTTTACTTGCTCTTGTAGATTTCGATCTTGACCGTCTTACGGCCAAAATGCTTGGCCACGGAGAGATCGTCCATCCAGATGTCCACATTGTTCTTGTAACGGGTATTCATGCGGTCTTCTACAATGAAGACCTTGTCGCCGTAGAGTTCCGGCATTTTAATGCGGGTACCAAACGGCAACTGGTTTGTGGCTACCACGCCGTCACGCACGTGCGTATTTGATGCAGTGATGAACGGGGTAGAGTCACATTCCTGAACGCGGGACGTATAGGCAGAAACCTGCATATAGCGCACGGACACGCCCTTACGATCCTTAGCGGTAGGAAGGACGCCGAAATCCTTGGTTTGGTTCTGCATGGCAGAGATCTCAAGGGCCGTGGACTTGTCATTTACCGGGTTAAGGTTAGTGCTAGCGTCCACGCTAGAGGGGAGGACGAATGAACCAAGCATGAGGACCATAACGGCAATGACGCCAGTTTCCATGGGAGACTTGGTGATGGCCTTTTGGAGCTTACGAATGGTGTTCATCATAGAGATACAGTATAGCAAAAATTCGCCCCTTTGTCAATCAAAAAATGCCATATTTTGGCTAATATTAGAGAATGGCTAAGGCAAGCCTTTTGTGCTATTTCATGCCCTCAAGTATCATGGCGGAAACGGTCATTTTTATGCGAAAATACATCCAGGGACGGCTTAAAACAGGATTTTCGGCTTTTGGTGAAAAGATCAAAAAATACTGGAAATCGGCAAATAAGCTAACCATAGCCAAGAATATCGTTTTGGCGGGTTTTGCCTGCGTTCTCTTTTTTGTCATCGTTGTGGCTGGTACTTTTGCTTGGTATGCCAAAGACCTGCCAAATCCGAATGGCTTGGCCAACCGCAATGTTTCTCAGTCTACGAAGATTTACGACCGTACCGGTACGCATCTTCTTTATGAAATTGCGCTCGACGAAAACCGAACGCTGGTGACACTCGACAATATCCCGGACAGCTTAGAAAAGGCCACCATCACCGCTGAGGATAGGGGCTTTTACCAGCATCAGGGGTTTAGTTTGCGCGGGTATGCCAGAAGCGCTATGCATTTTGTGCTGTCGTTTGGCCGAGTGCGGGAGGGTGCGTCAACGATCACGCAACAGCTCGTGAAGAACGCCATTCTTTCAAACGAAAAAACACTGTCTCGCAAGGTGAAGGAACTCATGCTGTCCGTGGCGCTTGAACAAGTTTATTCGAAAGATCAAATTCTGCAGATGTACTTGAATGAGATCCCGTACGGCCAGACGAACTACGGAATTGAGTCTGCTTCGGATGCGTATTTCGGCAAGAAAGCAAAGGATCTCACACTCGCTGAAAGCGCCACGCTGGCTGCTTTGCCCCAGTCTCCAACCACGTATCTGAATAACCCGGTTAAGCTGAAGGCCAGAAAAAACTGGATTTTGAACGGCATGGTGGACGCTGGCTATGTTTCCAGAGCAGACGCGGACACGGCCATCGCTACGGAAACGCCGGTGACGAACCATGTTGGCGGGATTGAAGCCCCGCACTTTGTGTTTTGGGTGAAGTCATTACTCGAGGATAAGTACTCGACCAAAATTGTTGAAACCGGTGGGCTTAGGGTCATCACTACCCTCGACTATGATAAACAGAAAATGGCCGAGCAGGCTGTGACAGACGGCGTAGCAAAAAATGGCAAGGCCTACGGTTTCACGACCGGCGGTTTATTGTCCCTCGATCCTAAGAATGGGGAAGTGCTGGCTATGGTTGGCTCGGCCGATTTCAGAAACAACGATATTGACGGCCAGGTGAACGTCACCATCCAACCGTTACAACCTGGGTCCAGCATTAAGCCCATTGTCTACGCGGCCGCTTTTGAGAAGGGCTACACGCCGAATACGCTCCTGTGGGACGTGAACACCGTTTTCCCCACTGCCACCGGTCCTTACCCGCCACAGAACTACGACGGCAAGGAGCACGGCATTGTTTCCATGCGTAAGGCGCTTCAGGGATCGCTTAACATTCCCGCGGTGAAGACGCTTTACCTGGTTGGTATTGATACTGCCGTTAAATTTGCCCACCGTTTGGGCTACACCACGCTCAATGATCCATCGAAGATTGGATTGTCTATGGTGCTCGGTGGAGCGGAAGTGAAACTCATTGACCACGCCGCCGCATACGGTGTGTTCGCGAACGGCGGAACGTATCACGCGCCAGTGGGCATTTTGAAGGTTGAGGCTCCAGACGGCTCAACAATGGAGGAATTCAAGCCCGAGGAAAACCAGGGCGAGCGGGTACTCGACGTAAACATTGCTTCTATCATGAGCAACGTCTTGTCTGACAATGAAGCCAGGTCCTACGTTTTCACCACGAATAACTGGCTGGTCCTGCCGAACCGCCCGGTGGCGGCTAAGACGGGTACGACCAACTCGTACAAAGACGCCTGGACTATGGGTTACACGCCGTCTCTCGTGGCCGGCGTTTGGGTGGGCAATGCCAACGGTTCGTTCATGAATAAGAAGGCCGATGGTTCGCAAGTAGCCGCTCCTATTTGGAACCAGTACATGAAGAACGCTTTGCAGGGAACACCTGTGGAAGCGTTTCCGAAGGCGAGTATTCCTCAGACCGGCAAGCCCGTTCTTGACGGCAAACTTCCCGGTACGCCCGTGGTTCTTGATACTGCGTCTGGCAAGCTCGCTACGGATTTGACGCCTGAACGTTTCCGCAAAGAGATGCTCTGTGGCGAGTATCACACCATTTTAAAATATGTGGACAAGGATCAGCCAACAGATCCCGCTCCGAACCGGCCAGAAAATGACCCCGATTACCTGGTGTGGGAAAAAGCCGTGCAAGATTACATCACGCGCCATAACGCTTCTCTCAAAGAAGGCGAGAAGCCGTATGAAACTTGCGTGGTGCCCACGGAATCTGATGACATGCATACCCTTGAGAACAAACCAGGCATCACCATGATGCAACCGCAAAATGATTGGGCGGTTGGCCGAACGATTGACGTGCAAGTCTCCCTTGAAACTCGTCGAATGTTTGGCCGGGTCGAGTATTCAGTAGACGGCGTATTCATCGCCTCATCATCAAGTACAGGCGGGGCGATCATCTCGCTTCCCGGCTGGGTGAGCATTGGCTCACACTCGTTTACAGCCACCGTTTATGATGACGTAGATAACTCGGCCAGCGCCACGGCACTTCTCAACGTGAATGAAGCTGGTTCCCAAGGTGCGTTTAGAATTACGAATCCGTTTACCAACCAAACCATTGAAAAGTCCGGTTCGGCCTACGCGGTGGTGGTTGAGGTTCCGCATTCTGGCGACTATGCAACGCTTTCCATCATTGCGCGTAATCTCTGGGACGGTGCCACCACTACGGTCGGAACGATCTCAAAGGTTTCAGCGATCAGCACAGTCAACTGGACACTTCCCACGGCGGGTGATTACACTTTGGGAGCTGAGGCTACCCGGATAACCGGCGAGGTTGAGGAAACCGTGCCCGTAAAGGTCTTTGTGCGAGAGCCGGTCGTTACTTCGATTACACCAATTCCATAAACGGTTCTCCATCCTGAGCGAGAGCGAAGGATCCGACCCTCACCGGTGAAAGTCGGACCCTTCGCATAGCTCAGGGTGGGATCCCAACCAATCAATATGAAAAAAATCGTTCTGGCATTCGTCGCCCTCGTTCTTGCCGGTGCTGGTTGTGTGCCGGTCGCGAACAAGCCCATTGACGGCAAGTGGCGCCTGGCCTTTGATCTGCCGTCTGGCTGGGTGATGGTTGAGCCGTATAGCGTTCCGGGAAAGACCGAGAAATTGAAACCACTCGACGAGAACGTGAAACGTGACGATTCAGAAATCTATCTCCAGAGCCTTGATAAAGCCATCTGTTGGACCGGCGGGAATTGCGCCGAGGGATCTGCAACTGAGGGCGAGCAGATCAAGGCATCCGCGCTCGACTCTCACCGCGTACTCGATCTCAAAGAATTGAAGGACTTGGGAAACGGTTTCTACGTTCGGCTGGACAAGGCTGACACATATTACCTCGTGACTGATTCCGCGAAGTATCAGTTCAACGCGGTTGGCGATGCTGAGGCGCTCAAGAAAATTATTCTCTCGGCCAAGGTTGTGAATCACTATACTGACAGAGCAACGATCGAAGTGAAGTCGAAATAAAAGGAAAAGGAGCCGCGCGAGACGAGGCTCCTTTTTTTGACGGGCACGCCCGAACAGCCTGGACTACAGAAGGTCAGCGTGGCTGACGTGCTTCAGGATGGCCTGACGGGTTTCAGCGTACGTAGGGTTGTCCTCGTCGATCCCATCGTCCGGCACCTTGCGCCACAGCTCTGCGAGCGTCTGCTTCACGAGCTGGTCGGCGAGCTCCTGGGCGCGCTCGAGCTCTGCGGGATCGGCCCCGGCCTTCAGTTCACCCTCCACGCTGTAGAAGCATTGGAGATGAACGTCTCGGCAGGCCGAGACCACGTACCGCAGATACCGAGCGGTGATGCTGTCGCTCCGTTGGATGTTCTGGAGGAAGTGTTCCTTGAGTCCGTTCAGGACCTCTTCCGGCGTCCCCCTCAAATTCGAGGCCAAGAGGGTGTAGCCCTCACTCGCCATGATTCGCCTGACAGTCAAATAGGGTTCCATGACACAGCCTCCCGTGAATGTGGCCGGGGGATGTTTTATCACAAAAACACAAAACCCCCAAATCTGGGGGTTTCATGGAGGCCGCGGCCGGGGTTGAACCGGCGCATAAGAGTTTTGCAGACTCCCGCGTTAACCACTTCGCCACGCGGCCATGCTGAGCTATTTTACGGCATTCGACTGAAAATGCAAGGCTAACCCGCTCACTTCATCGCTTTGATCAATGCTTTGTCGAAGGTAATCACATCGTGTTCCTTGGAGAGGAGCAGAAGGAAGACGTCGACGAACGAAAGTTTTTTGTGAGTTATCTGTCTGGACAGAGAGCAGGTTGCGGAAAAAGTGTCTTTTCCAGCATAAAGTAGTTCGACATCACCCCCCGTCACTACTTCGAGAAAACGATCGGCAGTAATTTTTCCGGCTCGCTGTGTCAATACATTGCATACCTCAACTGCAATGTATTCTGGCAAGAGGATTGGACGTTTAGCCTTTTGTTCGACACTTTTGGCCTTTGCATGAAGTGAATCGTTCGCATTCAAAAGCGCAACCCAAACATTTGCATCAAAGACCACCATAATTAACTGTACAGAATTTTATCGATGTCTCTGCTCAAGTGCTTATCGCCTTTATAAATGCCTACGAGATCAGCAATTTTGTATGTTTTCGGTTCGACTGCCTCAGGCTCGGCAATACTGAACAGCGGTCTGGCATGACGGACAACGATATATCTCTGGCCACGCTTCACTGCGGCTCCTATTGCCGGCATGTTCTGGTGAAGTTCTCGAACAGTGATAGTTTTAACGTTCATAATTGTTTAACAAGTGTTTAACAATATTCTACCACTCCGATCGTTGTCGTCAAGAAATATGCGGTAGACAGAGCTCGCGGTATAATCATGGAAGATATGCCGAAACAGGAGGAGAAGTTCGGCTGGCGGGGAGTGTGGGGCATGCTGGCCCCATCTTTCCGTGGAACCGGCATGTTTTATGCTGGCGTTTTGTTGTTGATCATCATCGCCGCTGCAGGCCAGGTAGCCGAGCCGTTGATCTACGGAAAAATTATTGACGGCATCGTTTCTGGCATTTCGAATCACACTCTCTCGACGCTCTCAACCGATCTCTTAGTTTTTATTATCGCTTGGGCTGGCGCTACATTGCTCGGCAGCGCGGCGAAGGAATTAAGTCAGTGGCTGAGCTACAAAGCTGGCAATAAAATTTGGGAGCAGTTTTCTGAATCCGCCTTGAAACGTATTTTGAGCTGGGATCCTGAACGTTTTGGTCGAGTATCCCTCGGCTCGCTCGCGAAACGGTTAGACCGCGCGGGCGAGGCCTCTTGGGAGCTTGGCGCTCGTACATTAGTAGACATCGTGCCGACGATTGTCACCTTTGCCGTCTTCTTCATTGTGGGCATGGTGCTTGATTGGCGCATGACGCTGGTCTCACTCGCCACCATTCCGATCCTGTTATTACTAACTATTGTTGCCTATCAATGGGCTGATAAACGGCAGGACGAATTGAACGAGGCCTGGGAAGACGTCTCGCGCAAACTGTACGAGATAGTAGCAAACATCGTGCCAATCAAATCCTTTGTCGCCGAGCGTCGAATGCTCCGCGAGTACACGCATCTGATTGACATCGGCCTGGCCAGACAAACTCGCCTAAACACAGTTTGGACTACGCTCGACTTTTTGAATACAGGGACGAGGTTTCTCGCGCGTCTCTTCACCCTCGGCGCTGGCGTGTATTTCATTTCTCAGGGTTCGCTGACACTTGGCACGCTGATCACCTTTCTTGGCATGATGGCCTTCATTCTGGCGCCGTTTGATTATCTGCTGGCCGACATCCTGCGGAGAACGAGCGAAACAAAGAACGCTTTTGTCAGGCTTGCCGATGACTGGCACGCTGAGATTAAAGTGGCCGAGGTGGAGAAGCCCAAACATTTGCGCGAACTAAAGGGCGAGTTAGTTTTTGAGAAGATTTCTTACCGCTACAAGGGCTCGCAAAATGACGTTCTCTCAAATATTACGCTTCACGTTCCTGCCGGCACGTCTCTAGCGATCGTCGGTCCGTCCGGCGGAGGCAAGAGCACGCTGGTTCGTTTGATCAATCGTTTTCTCGACCCAACCGCTGGCTCGCTTTTTCTTGATGGCATCAACGTGAAGGAGGCTGATATCGAGGAATTACGCCGATCAGTCGGCGTGGTGCATCAAGATACCGTCATGTTCAACGAAAGTATTCTCGAAAATATTAAATTCGCCAAACCTTCCGCCACCAAAGACGAAATTATCTCGGCTGCCAAAAAAGCGCAGGCGCACGAATTCATTGTCAGAATGAAGGACGATTATGAAACCCTTGTTGGCGAACGCGGAGCCAAGCTGTCCGGCGGTGAGCGCCAGCGTTTAGCGCTTGCTCGCGTCTTCCTGGCCGACCCGCCAATCCTAATCCTTGACGAATCTACAAGCGCCCTTGATTCAGAAACTGAGGCTCGCCTGCAGGTTGCTCTTCGTTCCGCCATGAAGGGCCGGACCACGATCATCATCGCCCACAGACTTTCGACTGTTTATATGGCCGAGCAAATCGCCGTCATTGAGCAAGGCAAACTCGTCGAACTCGGCACGCATGATGAACTCCTCGCGGAAGGAGGGTTGTACGAGAAATTGTGGCGGTTACAGAGCGGGGGATACTTGCCGGGGTAACTATCGGCTAGACTTTTTATTAGTTTTATTGTACGATCACCCGTCCGAAATCTGCAGACCGGAGGGGAAATGGACAAGAAAAAGGGACGCGAGGACCGGAGTGACTATCGCGGGTGGGTCATGGTACTGACGATTGTGCTTGGGCTCCTTGGGGTGCTGGTGCTTCCGAGTATCCCCACCGGTTCGGCCCTGGACATGAAGGCCATCCACATGGAGACGGGCAAGCCGTCAATTGCACCCGCAACACCCGGGTTCGTTCTCACCGTCGGGGCCATGAGCGACTCTCTGCGCGTCTCCGAAGAGAAACGGTACAGGGCGTTTGTGTTCCAGACGCTAATGCCACTCGCAACGGAAATCGCGGAAAGCTACCCGATCGAGGGGCTCCGCGATGAGTTCCGCCCAGTCTTCGAACAGACGCTTGTGACGGAGGTCATGAGCGGGGCCATGAATCCGAATGTCTTCGCTCAGTGCGTGGGCCCCGGAAACGGCTATGGCCAAATCGAGATCTTCCTGCCAAAGGCGGAGCTCGAATACAGCCGGCTGGACAGGGAAACATTTAAGGACATGTTCTTGACGGTTTTCCTGCACGAACACCGGCACTTCGTGACCTCTGGTTGTAGGCAGGACGCGCCGTTTAAGGAGGCGTTCATCAACGAGTCCGAAACGTGGTGGTGGATGTGCGAACACCTCCTTGTGCCGATGCGGGCCAACGGTCGCCTGGCCGGTTTGCGGTCGCCACATACGTTCCTGACCGCGCTCGTTGCTTACGACGCGTCTCATGGGGACATCACTTCTCCGAAGTGGACCGCCTTTGCAGACGAGCATCTGCAGGTTCACTAGCTCGGGGCGGAATCGAAAAGGAGTCGCGAACGCCGCGGCTCCTTCTTTGTATTTTTGACCCCCACAAGTACGAATGATAGGATAAGGACATATGGTTTCACTTGCAGTAAAATTGCAGCAGAAGGAAGCGAAGACTTTACATTTGGAGATTGACCGTCCGCGGTTTGAGCGGTTGGCAGGCATTTTTGGATTTTTTGGCCAAGGATTTTTGCGGAGTATTGATCGGGCAGAGGATGATATTCGTGCTGGTCGAATTACTAAGTTGAGTTCTTTGAAGGATTTACGAAAAAGTTAGCGCTTCCAGAGGTTTTCTTGACCGATGAATTCACTCGCCGTTATAGCGAATTGCCTTTAAGCATTCAAAAGAAAGCAGAACTTCGAGAAGAGATTTTTCGACAGAATCCGTTTCACCCCTCTCTCCACACCGAAAAGTTGAATCCGCGGAAAAAGGAGATTTGGAGTTTTAGAATAGACTATAGCTATCGCATTCTTTTTCGTTTCGCCGAAAACAATGCAATTTATTTTCTCTCTGTCGGTCCGCACAGCTGGATTTACCGTTACATGAACAGAATATAAAAGACCATCGAGACGTTTCGATGGTCTTTTTCTGATAGCTTATACGGTTTGTATGATTTACCCCTCGACCAAAATGCGTACAATATTCGCCAGATCCATGCTGGCCAAGTTCTTCGGCACCGTTTCGCTGATGTGTTTGAGAACGTCAGTGTGCATGTGCGTAGCGAAGTGAGATTTGTTTACTTCAGGGACGCAGGCAATGATGGTGGCGTAACCGTCGTGATCGACGAGCTCAAGCAGGCGTTTTGAAAGCGCGCTATACAGTTCCTTGAGACGGTGAAGTTTCATCTGATCAAGATCCGTGTACATTTCTGTCACGCGGTCAGTTTCGGCCGTTTCAGGGGTTTCAATGACCTCGAGTTCATCAACTTCACGGCCTTCGGCTACGAACAGCCGAGCCTTTTCATTATTGGTAACCGCGATCAGGGTCTTTTTCTCAAACGGACTGTAATGGTCTGAGATGTGCATATTGGTTAAAGCTTAACACGGAAAGGCTATAGGTGGTAGGTGGGGTATACTTTTAGGCATGTCCATCCTGCATCGCCTCACAAAAGTCCGGGCGCCTGAATTTCCGAAAGGAATGACGTGGCTGAACTCAAAATCGCTCAAACTCGCTGACCTGAAGGGGAAAGTGGTGCTGATTGATTTTTGGACGTTTTCTTGCGTGAACTGCCAACGCACGCTACCGCATGTCACGAGGTGGCATAGAACCTATAAGGATCTCGGCCTGGTTATCATTGGCGTTCACTCGCCGGAGTTTGCGTTTGAGAAAGATGAGGATAACGTGAAGATAGCGGTGACTGAGGCGGGGATCGAGTACCCGGTAGTGCTCGACCCTGACTTTGCCATTTGGAAGCTGTACGCGAATAAGTACTGGCCCCAAAAATACCTCGTGAACAGATCGGGCTACATTGTTTACGACCATGCGGGCGAGGGTGACTACGCGCAGACGGAGATGGAGATTCAAAAGGCGCTGAGCGAGCTTGGTCCCGTAGACTTGCCGGCCATTGGCCCGGATGATTCCGTGGGCGGAAGCGTTTGCTATAGGACTACGCCTGAAACGTATCTTGGCTATCTCCGCGGACGGATTGGCAACATGGCCGAAATTTTGCCGGACGTTGAAGAGGCGTTTACGGATAAGGGCGAGCACCATGACGACGTTCCGTATCTTCATGGCCATTTCAAGGTGGGTGCAGAGTATGTCGAGCATTCCCGAGCGCTCCCCTCGGCCAACGAATATCTATCGCTCAAGTACAGCGCCTTCTCTGTGAATCTCGTGATGGGCACTTCAGACAGTAAGACTGCCGTGCTCGAAATCGAGCTGGACGGCAAACCGCTTCCCAAGGATATGGCCGGCGCGGATGTTCGAGTGATGAAAGACGGCCGAGCTGAAATAATTATCAAAGACGCACGCATGTATCAGTTGGTGAGCGCGAAGGTGTATCACCGCGGGACGCTGAAATTGAAAACCGGGAGCGGAAATTTGCGGATGTATGCGTTTACGTTTGGCGGGTGTGTCGAGTGACCCATTGATCGAGCGTTCATCCTGATGAGCCCCGGAGGGCGACCGGGGGGGGGTGGTCGCCGCCTTCCCAGGCGGTTCATCTTTTGCTAATCTTGTATCTCTCTATGTACCTCGACTACGCCTCAGCCACCCCCGTTCGCAAGGAAGCGCTCAAAGTCATGCTTCCGTACTTTTCGAAATCATTCGGGAATCCGTCGAGCATTCACAAGATGGGAATTGAGGCCAAGTGGGCGATTGAAGACGCTCGCCGTCACGTGGCCGAACTGGTTGGTGCGCGACCGGACTCGGTCGTCTTCACGAGCGGAGCGACTGAGTCCATCAACCTCGCGCTTTTTGGCGCGCTGAAAGCGCATCGAGGGACTGGCCGTCACGTCGTCGTCTCTGCCGTTGAGCACAAGGCCACGCTCGAGGCGCTCAAGAACGAGGGCTTTGAGGTGTCGATTGTGCCCGTTGATCGTGGCGGGCTCGTCAAGGTTGAAGATGTTATGGCCGTTGTCCGGCCAGACACGGTTGTAGTTTCAATCATGGCCGTCAACAATGAGGTTGGCACGGTCAATCCGATCAATGAGATTGGCCGAGAAATTTTGCGCTTGAAGAAACCAAGGCCCGGCCTTCCTCCGCCCAAGACCCCGCTTTTTCACGTTGACGCCGCGCAAGCTGTGCAATATCTCGATCTTTTTGTCGAGCGCAACCACATTGATCTCTTGAGTTTCGGTTCTGCAAAGATTGGTGGTCCCAAGGGCGTTGGCGCACTCGTCATATCGCCGAACGCCAGGATCGAGCCCATGCTATTCGGGGGCAATCAGGAGCATGGACTCCGAGCTGGCACGGAAAACGTTCCCGGCATTGTGGGCTTTGGCAAGGCGTCCGAGTTGGTACTCGCCGAACGTGAGAAGGAGGCAAAAAGACTCGGCGGTCTGCGCAGAATGTTCATTCGCGAACTTCATCGAGAAATTCCTGGTGCTATCGTCAATGGTGATCCAAAACTCGTCGCTCCCCATATCGTTAACGTGCAAATCCCCGGTAAAGATTCCGAAGAAATTGTTCTCAGGCTCGACGCCAAGGACATTTTCATCTCCTCGGCCAGCGCCTGCACGAATCCGAGCGCTCGCAGTCATGTCCTTCGAGCAATGGGCTACTCTGAGGACGAAATCAGGTCGAGTGTTAGAATATCCTTTGGACATGGGACGAAACGGACAGATGTGTTTGGACTCATTACGGCATTGACCGAAGTATCCCGCTAAACGTATCCTTTCCCCCGTATGAAACTTCGCATCATTGTAGACCCCGATCTTTGCATCGGCGCAGCTAGTTGTGTGACGGTAGCCCCGGATTCATTTGTGATGAACCCGGAAAATAAGGCTGAAGTGCTTGACGCTGGACGCTCGCCTGAAGGGCCGAAGTATGAGAGAACGGTTGAGGTTTCTGAGGCTGAGAAGGAGAACTTAATCGTGGCTGCCCAGTCCTGCCCAACGCTGGCGATCTCCATTTTTGATGAAGTCGGCACACAGTTGTATCCCACGAGCTAGAGATTCATAATGGTTCTCCATCCTGAGCCATGCGAAGGATCCGACTTTCCCTGCGAGACGCCGGGAGGGGCGGACCCTTCGCTCTCGCTCAGGGTGGGATAGGGGGCATTGGCATAGATACATACACATGAAAAACATCATTATCATCGGCGGAGGAATAGCCGGCACCACAGCGGCCGATGAAATTCGGGCGCGCGATAAGGAATGCTCGATTACTATTTTAGATGCAGAAGTGCATCCGTGTTATTCGCGCGTTCTGTTAACGCACTACGTGAAAGGCGTGGTGGGCCGGGAGAAGGTTTTTTTGAAGCAGCCACAGTGGTATTACGATAAGAATATTGAGGTCATGCTGGGCGTGCGCGCAGAGGAAATCAATTTGAAAAATAAGTTTGTACGCACAAGTGAGGGCCGAGAATTGCCGTATGACGAATTGCTCGTCACTACCGGCACGGAAATTGATCTGCTGAATGATGACCGCCGGGGCGTCTCTTATTTGAACACGCTTGATGATGCGGACGCGCTGATTTCGCTCATTGGTGAACTAAAAACTCGCCCAACTGCTGACCGGCGGGCGTTTATTTATGGCGGGGGATTTATTGCCCTTGAGTACGCGAACATTTTTTCCCATCACGGGATTCCATTCGGCATAGCTATGCGGGGCAAGGGTTTTTGGTCGAAGGTTCTGTCTCCGGCTAGCCAGCAGGTGCTCGCTCGTCACGCCGAAAAGAATAATGTGCCAATGTATTTGAATGAACCGTCTATTGAGTTGCTTGGCGATGAAGAGCTGATGGGCGTGCGTTTGGCGTCAGGCAAGGATATTCCCTGCGGGATTCTTGGCGTAGGGATTGGCCACAGGGCAAATGAGAAAGTGGTCATAGATGCCGGTATCCCTACGAATCATGGCATTCTGGCGAACGAATATCTCGAAACAAGCGTGGAACATGTGTATACTGCAGGTGATGCGGCTGAGTTTGACGATACGATCATTGGCCGGCGCATTCGCTACGGCAACTGGACAAACGCCTTGATGCAGGGCCGGACAGTAGCTAAAACTATCTGTGGCGAGCGGACGGCCAGCCGTTTTGTGCCGGCCTTTTCTATCGCCTTTCTGGACATGCAGATTGTGTTCATTGGCGATACGGCGCGGGAATTTGCTGATGAAATTCGGCAGACCGTGGCAGAGACGGACAAGGCATGTGAGCTGTTTTTGCGGGGGGGCAAGCTGGTTGGCGCGGTTCTGATCGGGGACATTGCTTCGAGAGCAATCCTCACCAAGAATATTGGTCAAACCTATGGTGCTTGATACGGACGATATTTATAAAAAGTTTGATCCCGATGATATTGCTTTTGGTGTTGAGAATTTACCCGAGCAAGTAAAAATTGCTTGGCATGACACGCGTGATTTGATTCTGCCAAGAGGATACTCGGAGGTATCAAACATCGTGGTGGCCGGCATGGGCGGTTCCGCGCTTGGCCCGCACATGCTCAAAGCGCTTTTTGCAGATCGACTGGATGTCCCTTTTGAAATTGTTGGCGGGTACACTTTGCCGAAGTATGTGTCTAAAGACACGCTGGTCATTTTGTCGAGTTACTCCGGCACCACTGAGGAGGTGATCGCTTGTGCTGAACAGGCTAAGGATTGTCGAGCGAAAATTGCTGTCGTCGCTGCTGGTGGCGTGCTCGCCGACATGGCATCTAGTGAAGGCTGGCCCGCCTATATTTTCGAACCCGGCGATTTGGCCAAGCAACCGCGCTACGGCACCGGTTTCTCGCTCATTGGCATCCTCGGTATCCTCGAACGCGCCGGCCTCGTCAAGGTCAAGGAAGCCGAGCTTCAAGCCATGATGTCTGCCATGGGCGAGGTGATTGATACGTGCGCCGTGGACGTGCCAACTGCTGAGAATCCTGCCAAAGAAGTAGCGCTCGCTCTTGCTAATCATAACGTCATTATTGTGGGCGCTGAGCATCTGGCCGGGAACGCGCATATCATGGCTAACCAGTTGAACGAATCTGCCAAGCAGTTCGCTACATATCAATTATTGCCCGAGCTGAACCATCACTTTCTAGAAGGCTTAAAATTCCCGTCAGGTCTCGCCGAGAATACGACTGTCGTTCTCCTTGAATCCGATCACTATCACGAGCGCACGCAGAAGCGTTGTAAAATCACTGCCGATATTTTTGAGAAAAAGGGCATCTCTGTCATTGACTATGGTTGCCGTGGCGCTTCAAAAATGGATGAAGTGGGCGAGGTTCTCCAATTCGGCAGTTACCTTGGCCTCTACCTGGCACTCCTGAATGGTGTGGTAACGACTGACACGGCTACAGTGTTCGAGTTTAAGAAACGGATGGATGAATAGCGAAGGATCCATTTCTTAGACCCTGACGTAAGGAAGGGTCTACAGGCGGCGCATTGGAAATCAATAGCAAAATCCCCCCATTTGGGAGGATTTTTCTATACCATGTCTTGCATCTTCGCCATCATCATGGCATCCATGGAGGCCAGGTCAGCGCCAGCCATTTTGTCAGCATGTTTGGCCAGAGCGTGCTCCGTCAGCATGGTTTTCACGTCCTCTGCCGTGCTTCCTCTAGTTACGAACTCGCAATCCACTACGCCCATGTCTTTGCACGAAAGGGTTTTCATATAAGGAAATCGTACCACATAAGGAAAACCCCCGGGGCTAAGTGCCGGCGGGGGTCTTTGGATCCAGAATCCGCGGGTGCGGGTTTGGAATTACGGGGTCCAGCTGAAGACGGCCATGAGATTCGGGCGTTTGGCTTCCGGATCATAGAGCGGGGCCGTCCAGAGCTCGAAGTGCTGTCCTGCGAATCCCAGCCGAACGCCAAGGCCGTTGTAGCGTTTGGCTATGACGCCGAACTTGAAACAGCCAACGCGTTCCGTGATGTCCACGCGGTACCACGGGCCGGTTCCGCCATCCTCCAGGATGACAAAGCCTTTGAACCCTTTTTTCGCGTAGAGCACCTTTGCAGCCACCCGCCAGAGTGACGGACTTGATTCGATTCCCGCGGACACGCTGAGCGCCAGCTGGTCGTTCGGCTTCCAGACGGGGCCGAGGTAGGCCAGCGAGTATCCGGCGCTGACGGCTGAGAACGCGCTGACAGACCAGTGATCCGCCAGCTTGGAGTCCGTGAAGACTATCAGGCTGGGCGTTACGCCGTCTGTGTTGATCCGGTTTTCCGTGGCGATGAAGACGAACTTGTCGCCCGCGAATGCCGACACAACTAAGAAAACGATGAGCATGATTTCCTCCGGCCCTGACCTTAGCGAAAAAGTTACTTCTGGTCAATTTCCAGAATCATCGGCAAGTGGTCAGAAACCGGCTCGTCTGGTACCTCGAACGATTGAACGTGAACACCCGGTGAGACAAAAGTGTAGTCCGCAAATTCTTGAAAGCCGTATTTTCCGTGTTCGTGTTGCGGATGGAGTTTTCGCATGTGGGAACCGCGAGTTGTTTTGATGTTGTACTCGACGACGAGGTTTCTGTAGCCGGCTCGCTCGAACATTTTGATACTCTCGGTCTCTGGAAAAAGATTGAAATCGCCCATGACGACTGATTCGCCAGGAAGTTTTGACATCATGTCGAGGATTTTCTGCGACTGCGCTATGCGCTTTGGCGTGTCGAGCTTGTTGGCTGGTTCCGAAACGCCATGAATGTTGCAGATGTTGAGCATTGAGCTGCCCAGTTTAAGCCGAATATAGAGAGCATTCGCGCCCAGAGTCTCGTAATCATGGCCAACGAGCGAATTGAAGCCGTTCGCAATGAAGAAATTTCCGCTTCCGGCGATCGGAAGCTCATTTTTCACAAAAATTGCCAGTCCCTCATCCGAACTACCAAGGTCATTCTGGTCAAAACCAAACTTTTCTTGAGTGACTGAAAACAACTCCTGAAAATTCGGCAGTCTGGATCTCAATTCACTCAGCAAATTCAGCCGTTCGCCCTGCTCAGGCTGTGGAAACTCGCCATGCGCATTATTCATGACTTCTTGGAAGCAGAACACGTCCGTATCCGGCGCCATCCGCTCGACAAATTCCATGAGTGGCTCAAAAACGTGACCGCCGTAAGTGTTGAGAGAGATGATTTTCATATTTTTACGTGCTAAGAATATATGTTCCGATGAGCATGACAACAATTGCAATCAGTTTTTGGGCGATGTGCTTTTTTGTGAGGCTTTCTTTGGCAATATGGGGGAAGAAGATGGTGAGAAGCGCACCGTAGAGGAAAATGAAGAACGGCTGGAAGCCATTGAGCGTGGAAAGGACTGCGAGCGGGAGGGTAAGTGACAGGAAGGCGAAGTTCAGCCCGCCAAGGATGGTGATGATTTCATTGAAGACATTGAGTCCCAAGATTGGCACGTTATTAGTTTTGATTACGGCCAGGAATTCACGGCGATATCTCGGCACACAAGTGAAGAACGTGATGCCCATGAGGCCATCGCCCACATACGTCCAAAAGATAGCCGTCCAATACTCTGTGCCAAGCGCGCCCATTTTGAGTATGAGCCAGCCAAGGGAGATGAGGAATGATGACACAAGCATGAGGCCGAGGATCTTCTTGTTGAGCTTTGGCAACCGTCCGCCAAGCTCGAATGACAAGCCCACAGCCGCCAAAAGGATAATAATCGAGCCGAGAATCTGCCGGCCACTCAGCACCTCGTGTAAAAATACCGCGCCGAGGATGAAGCTGAAAATGGGAATCGTTTGATAAAGCGGAGCTACGTAGGACGTCTCGCCTTCCTGCATGGCGTAGAGATAGAGGAGAACGGAGACAATCCAGGTAATGCCCGCCAGCGTCATGAAGAGTGCTTGGGAGATGGAAACGGCGAGCACTTCTGGCCGAAAAAGATAGATAACGGGCAGAAAAAACACCATGATGACGGAGGAAAAGATGATGAGCGCTCCCGTTCCTCCGCCCTTGAAATACTTGCTAACTAGGTATTTATCAATGTGGTTGCTCATGCTCCAGAGGGCGGGGGAGATGAGGGCCAGAAGAAAGACGTGCATATGGCGCCAATCATAACAACCTTGCCAACACTTGCCAAAAACGCTACCCTGCTTCTGTTTTCGACCAAAGGGAGAGGTGGCAGAGTGGTCGAATGCGCATGACTCGAAATCATGTATACCTGAAAGGGTATCGAGGGTTCGACTCCCTCCCTCTCCGCCATGTGAAACCGACCTGAAGGGGTCGGTTTTGCTTTTTGCATGCTATACTTTTTTCGTCATTTGTTCTTTAAAATTAAATAATTATCTATGTTATGTCGCCCTTAGCGAAGCTTGATAAGGAAAAGGGGGAGTTCCGATGTGGCGAGTGTGGAAAGCTCCTTGTAAAAATCGGGCCAGCCCCCGATTCATATGAGGTGAAGTGTGGCCGGTGTGGGGAGAAAAATACGATTCTTGGGCGGCTCATTGAGCATACGATTGTAACCGATACAAAGGGCAAGATTCTTTATGCGAATAGCGTAGTAGAAAAAGCGACGGGCTACTTGATATCCGAGGTGATCGGCCAGACGCCCTCACTTTGGGGAGGGAAGACAGGCGAGGAAAATTACACAAGACTTCTTGCCTCAGTTGAGCAGAATAAACAGCCGATAATGACCACGGTTACGAATACGCGAAAGGACGGGGTGGTTTATCAAGCGGCAATAACGGTATCTCCTGTGCTCGACTCAAAAAATGAGATACAATTCATCGTGTTCATGGAGAGATGTATTGATCGGGAGACCAGGAATTTATAATATTGCGCGCCACAGAGCGCCGTGCAATGAGTGAGAGGATCTCGAATCCCGATACGCGGATTCGTTTTTTTATATAACTTTAGAGAGCCTTTGAGCACCGGTACCGATCGTTTGATCAGGTGCTATGCACAAATTTTACGGCAGTTTCACACAGCCTCTTTTCGCTAAACTTATCATAGTATTTTTCTTTTTCGTATTTTCATTTTCTTCAATAGGTATTGCCCAGGCAACGGTTTATTTGCCGGGCGAAACGCTTGCTCCGGATTGTGCGCCGGGTGCTTCAAGTTGCGGTGTACTTCCTATCGGCGACGCGCATACGGGTTCCGGTGCACCTTCGCTTGTAAGCCCGAATACCGGCGCGCTCTACTTTGATACAGCGGGCGGTATTTTGTATTCGTACAACGGTACTTCATGGGTGAGCGTGGGAAGTGGAACGACAATAACCAGCTTGAATGGTCAGACGGGTGCCTCACAAACATTTGCAACGGGTACGTCAGGAGCTGACGTAAACTTCGTTTCTGCCGGAGATATCCACACGCTGAATATTCCAAGTGCCTCCGTGTTGAACCGCGGGCTTGTCACTATTGGCGCGCAAACATTTGGCGGGGTGAAGACCTTTGCAGACGGACTCGTAATGAACGGAAACGTTGTTGCTCCAAGCGGAACAAACTACACAACAACCGGCACGCAAAATGACGTGGATCTTGGTACGGGCTCATTCTTCCGTTATACGGGCGCAGGAGTTGCGACCTTTACGGGTTTTGCGGGAGGAGCTGATGGTCGAATGGTCCGTGTCACAAACGCATCTTCATCAAATCTCACCATTCAGCATCAAAATACGGGATCTGTAGCTGCGAACAGAATTATCATCGAAACTGGGCTGGACGCGATCATCACGCCAAACTCTACGTTTGACATGCAGTATGACGCGAGTACTGCCCGTTGGCGTATTGCGGTGTTGCCAACCACCTCATCTCAAAGTTTTGCACAGGGCGGTAACGCTTTTGGTGGAGTAGCCACTATTGGAACCACGGATGCTAACGCTCTCAACATCATCAGCGGTGGGACAACACGTTTTACACTTGCTGCCGGTGCCTCAACGCTCACGGGGTCTGGTTCCACATCACTCATTTCCACCGGCGCGCTCGCTCTTTCGTCGGGGACGGCCTCGACCATTGGCATCACCACTGGCACAACGGGAGTGTTGACACTCGACTCCGGCACAACGGGTGCGGTAAACCTTGGGAACGGATCAAACTCGAAAATTATCACTATTGGCAACACTACCGGTACGACGGCCTTAAACTTGAACAGCGGTTCCGGAGGCATTTCGCTAGTCGGAAACACAACCGTTACGGGAAGTCATACGTTTGCGACGGGTACGGGATTGACCACCATCAATTCAACCCAAATGACACTTGCCGGGAATGGGATGGTGATAGATATGACCGGCACAGGGACGCTTGGCCTCAACACTACAACGGATAGACCAATCACAACGGGTACGGGACTGACCACTTTGTCCGGTGATACGGACGTGGGCGGTCACATGATTGTGGCGGGGAAC
>Ga0172379_10000802_pt1 | contig 72994 bp, 69 predicted proteins | sample GrowelOW334metaG_FD_119756 | JGI IMG/M metagenome (GOLD analysis project Ga0172379, IMG submission 119756) | Groundwater microbial communities from an aquifer near a municipal landfill in Southern Ontario, Canada - Groundwater well OW334 metaG | ecosystem: Environmental > Aquatic > Deep...
TTCGCGCTTTCGATTCGTCAAACTGACGAATTTGTCCGTCCCGTTTCGGGATGTTGACTGGATTTCTGTGGGATTTGCTTGCTATCCAACGAGAAATCAAAGCAATACGGCATTTTATGCCGATAACCCACAGATAACCAAATACATGACATCACAAACTCCTGCTGCTACAGGCAGCTTTTCTGAACTTGGCATCGCGCCAGCACTTCTCAGCATTCTTGAGAAATTCAAATTTTCAGTACCTACTCCAATTCAGCACCAATCTATTCCGATTGCGCTGAAAGGATCAGACATTATCGGCATTGCGCAAACTGGTACTGGAAAAACACTCGCATTCGGAATCCCAATGATTCAACGACTCGCCCAATTCAAAGGACGCGGTCTCATCATTCTGCCAACACGCGAACTCGCGCTTCAAGTTGAGGAAAGCCTCCGAAATATCGGAAGTAGCCTTGGCATGCGAACCGTCGTTTTAATTGGAGGCGCATCAATGCACCTACAAAAACAGAACCTCCAAAAAAATCCACACGTCATTATCGCGACCCCTGGCCGTCTTATTGACCATTTGGAACAAAAAACCATCAAATTAAACGAGGTGAAAATTCTCGTTCTTGACGAAGCAGATCGAATGTTAGACATGGGCTTTGCGCCACAGATCAACAAGATTCTTGCTTCTGTACCAAAAGACCGTCAAACCATGTTGTTCTCTGCAACCATGCCGCTCGAAATCGTTCGTATTGCAAATACTTCGATGCGAGAGCCAGTGCGCGTTGAGGTCGCACGATCTGGAACATTAGGGGAAGGAATCGAACAAGAACTTTTCTTTGTTTCAAAACTCGACAAAGAACGCTTGCTCGAAGCATGTCTTAAAGAAACAAACGGTACAGTTCTCGTCTTCTCTCGAACGAAACACGGCGCAAAGAAAATCGCTCGCGCAGTTCGCGAAATGGGCCACACCGCAGACGAGCTTCACGCGAACCGATCTCTTGCACAGCGCAAAGCTGCTCTTGAAGGATTCAAAATCGGAAAATATCGCGTTCTCGTTGCAACAGATATTGCCGCTCGTGGAATCGACGTCAAAGGAATCTCACTCGTCGTCAACTACGACCTTCCAGACAATCCAGATGATTACGTCCACCGCATTGGACGTACTGGCCGCGCAGGATTAACCGGAAAAGCCATTTCGTTCGCAACCCCAGATCAGCGCGGAGACGTGAAGGGCATTGAACGAATCATTCGTAAAATGATTCCAACAAAACAATTGCCACGAGATCTTCCACCAGCACGAAAACTTCCTCCAATGGACAGAGATGCAGATCCTCGAGATAAATTTCGAACAAATGGAGCGAAAACGTACAAAGACTCAAAACCTGCATACGGCAGCAAACCAGCGTATGGCTCACGACGTCCGCCATATAAAACAGCAGTAGAAAAGTTTTATACTGACGCTCCAGGAGCATCGGCACCGCGAACTGAAGCCGCAAAGCCAACGTACGCACCAAGAGCCTCACGGCCATATAGCCGTCCACGCCCAGCACAGTCTGCGTCTTCCGCTTCTCCTAAACCTCAAGCATCATCAAACTCTGGAACATTCACATTCGCACCACGAAAATTCAAAAAGTAGATAACAAAAGAAGCCTCGAGTGAGGCTTCTTTTTTAAGACTATTCCTTTTTACTTTGCGTTCGCAATTGCCTCATCGACAATCTTCTTCATGCTCGCAAATGGAACGGCACCAGAAACTAATGTGCCATTTATAAATGTTGCTGGAGTGCCGCTCACGCCCGCAGTCTTTCCAGACGCTGCATCGTCATCAATCGCGCTTTGATATTTTGCTGTCTCTATACAGTCATTGTACTTTGTCATATCAAGCCCAATCTTCTTTGCTGTTGCAGTCATGAATGTTTCAGCGACTTCTGCAGTTGTTGAAAGACTTGTCTGCCCGTCAAACATAGCATCTGCAAATTCCCAGAACTTTCCCTGCTCCCCCGCGCATTCGCTTGCCAAAGATGATGACTGCGCATTCGAATGGAATGACAATGGGAAATGACGATAGACCCAAGCAACATCGTCACCATATTCACTCATGATCTGCTCCATAGTTGGCTGATGCTTGCTGCAATATGGACATTGAAAATCGCTGTATTCAACCAATACTACTTTTGCTTTAGACAAGTCACCTCGAACATGATCTGCACTCGTCGCTGGTGCAAGCTTTCCTGCAACTGGCGCCGCTTCCGCCACAGTATCTGCCGCAACAACAGTTGGAGCTGTATCAGTCTTCGCAAGCGCAGTGCCGCTAGAAAGACCAACAAAATTATTCAACAAAAGAATAATCGCCATGCCGCTCACTACACCAAAAGTAAACATCGTTCTTGGATTCCCATCCAAAAAGCCCAGCTTTTCTGTTGACCGTATTTCTTCAGACATAGAAATGAATTACCGTTCGCCAAGAGTTTATCAGTTTAGCTATTTTTTGACCGTTTTGTTATCCACACAAAAATACAAATTCCAAAGGTAAAAAGCAAAATCGAACAATACTGACCAGGCGTCAAACAAAAATATCTCACGTCGATAATCCGTAAAAAATCCAAACAAAAACGTGTAACTCCATACCATACAGAAAATGTCGCAACATACATTCCAACTGGCCATTTCTTTCTAAAAAGCCACAGCATGATCATCGCAAGAAAAAACGCATCAATCGATAAGTAAAGACCAAGATCGTGTCGAATGATTCCATCTGGATATCGAACACCAAGAAAGAAGTTCGTTGCGATCCCCGGATGATCGTGAATAGAAAAACATCCAAGCCTACCGATCCATTTTCCAAACGGCAAACCGAAAGCTATCGCATCGGCGTAGCGCCATACGTCTACTTTCTTCTTTCTCAAAAACAAAACCCCCAAAATTCCACCAAGTATCATTCCTCCGTAAACAGAAAGTCCCCCTTTCCAAATTTCAAATATCTCAATCGGATGAGCAAAGTAATACAAAGGGTCATAGAAAAGAACGTGCCCGAGTCTCCCACCAATCATTCCAGCCGCAATCATCCAGAGCACAAGATCCCAAACAACCTGAACATCTTCTCCTCGTTGCTTCGCAAATCTTGCTGCCATAACTCCCCCAAACAAAAAACCTAAGGCGACAAAAAGACCCCAAACGTGAATCGTCAAAGGTCCGATCGAAAGTCCTGTAAAAGAAATGTAAGGAAGCATAAAAAAGATTCACGATCGTACTCAAAGAGCCCCGAGCACAACGAGCGCTTGCCGAAGTGCAGAAATCGCTGACTTTGCCTCTTTGATTTTTAGCTCCGATCCTGATTCGTGCACAATGCGGTTTCGTAATGATCGAGCCCAAAATGTTTTTCGTAACTCAGGATATTTTCGGCTTGCAAATTTTAGTCGCTCTCCGGTTGTTGTTCCTGGAAATGCCTTGACTCTTAAAGCAAGATCTAGCACGGAATCCGCTTGAATGAGTGCAAGGCGATAACTCGTTTCATCCCCTCGCTGCACCAACGTCTCAACAGCTTGCCAGTGCTTTACAACATTTTCGCGCTCCGCACCAAAACGCCATCGACGAAGCGCGCGACGAATACAAACCAGTGCAACCACAGCCAAAACAAAACCGACGATTCCAATTGCAATGTATAGCAATACGTCTTGCAACAAGATAAACTCGTCGGTTTTCATAATTATTTTTTTGAATAAAGCGCTTCAAACGCCGCAGCAATACGCAATACTTTTTTATCATCAAAATTCTTTCCAAGAATCTGAAGTCCCACCGGAAGACCGTGCGCAGTATTACAAGGCACAGAAATTCCAGGCATGCCGGTAATATTCGCAAAAATCGTTAAAACATCTGCAAGATACATCGCAATCGGGTCATCCATTTTTTCACCAATATTCCAAGCAACAACAGGAGACACTGGACCAACAATCACATCAACATCTTGAAACGCCGCATCAAACTCAGCTTTTAGTGCTGCACGAACTGCCAACGCTTTTTTGTAATATGCGTCGTAATACCCAGCAGAAAGAATGAAAGTGCCAAGCATAATTCGACGCTTCGCTTCTGCACCAAAACCCTCCCCTCGTGCATTGCGATAGCTCTCCTCAAGCGAACCGTCTGCCCTTGTTCCGTAGCGCATTCCGTCAAATCGCGCCAAGTTGCTGCTCGCCTCTGCTGGCTGAATAATGTAATACGCTGGCAAAGCGTAAGGAGCTAAAGGTAATGAAATTTCAACAATCTCAGCTCCAGCATCTTTTAACAAGTCGATAGCCGATCTAATAGATGACGCAACTTCCTCATCCATTCCGTCAATAAAAAATTCCTTCGGTACGCCGATCCTCACTCCAGAAATTTCTCGAGACTCTGGAACAACAGTAGGATCAACAAGCGAAACTGAAGTTGCATCGTGCGGATCTTTCCCTTCAATAACAGAAAGGACAAGGCCGACATCTTCCACTGTTGTCGCAAATGGACCAACCTGATCTAAACTCGACGCAAGCGCAATAATTCCGTATCGAGAAACACGACCATACGTTGGCTTCATGCCAACAACTCCACATAGTGATGCTGGCTGACGTATTGATCCACCGGTATCTGAGCCCAATGCTGCTGGAACAAAACCCGCGGCAACTGCAGCCGCAGAACCACCAGAAGAACCGCCAGGAGTCTTAGAAACATCAGCAGGGTTCCTTGTTTTTTGAAATGCAGAGGCCTCAGTAGATGAACCCATTGCAAACTCATCACAATTTGTTCTACCAATAATAATCGCACCAGCAGCCTGTAATTTTGCAACCACAGTTGCGGTATACGACGCCGTATATTCTGCAAGAATTTTCGAACCCGCGCTTGCAATATGCCCAGCAACTAACATGTTGTCTTTTACTGCAATCGGCACACCCGCAAGAGGAAGATTGACTTCGCCTGCTGCAATACGCGCATCAAGTTCTCTTGCTGCTTCACGAGCGTCGTCTCGAAACACTTCTAAAAAAGCCCCAATCTCGTCGTCTCTTTCGTCAATTCTTCGCAATGACTCGTCAACGATCGAGAGCGCAGAAATCGATCGCGAGTTCACCGCATCGCGAATATCTTTTACCGTCCAATTGATCATAATTTATTCTACAAAAACTCCAGGGACCTCTAATGCATCTCCAACACTCTTCGGAAATGCGGCAACAACCGCATCGCGCTCATCCCTCATCGAAGTCACAACATCTTCACGAAGCACGTTCACCGAATCAATGAGAGATGCTTTGGCATCGATGTTGCTTGTATCAACTTCCTGAAGCTTCCCAACATAATCCAGAATACTTAACAATTGACGTTCGAGTGTTGTTTTTTCCTCGTCAGTCACATGAATTTTGGCTAATGTTGCAAGCCGATTGATATCAATAGTCATACTATTTCGCAATCATACGGAGAAACTCAGCCTCAGACAAGACTGTGACTCCAAGCTTTTGCGCGTCAACGAGCTTCGATCCTGCCGCCTCTCCAGCCACAACATACGTCGTATTTTTACTTACACTCCCAGAAACAGACCCACCCAATAAACGAATTCGTTCTTTTGCCTCTTCTCGACCGAGTGATTCCAATGTGCCTGTCAATACAAACGTCTTTCCATCGAGAACACGGTCGACCTTCTTTGCTTTTTCAATAACAACACCAACGTTTCTATATGCTTCGATTATGTTCTTGCCATAATCACTTTCAAAAAAATCAACAATACTTTGCGCGACAGTTTCACCAACGTCCGGAACTGCTACAAGATCTCGCATCGATGCATGAATAAGCGCATCGATAGAACCAAATGCGAGCGATAACGCAAAAGCCGTCTCTGCACCAACGTGACGAATGCCAAGTGCAACAATGAATTGATCGAGCGAAATCGACTTTCCTCCAGAAATTTCTTTTACAAGCTTATTTGCAGAAACGTCACCAAATCCTTCAATACCCATTAAATCAGCAACCGTCACCAAAAATAAATCCGGCGGAATACGAATGACTTTTGCATGAAAAAGCTTTTCAATTACCTTGTCACCAAGCCCATCAATAGCAAACGCTCGAGCGGCGTGAAGCAACCGCTCTTGCTCCATCGCGAAACAACTTCGATTTGTACAAACCAATGCCACTTCGCCTTCTCGACGCTCGACGAACGAACCGCACATTGGACACTCGGCTGGAAAAACAATAGGCCTTTCTTTCCCGGTACGCAGCTGGTCTAGAACACGAGTAATCTTTGGAATAATATCGCCAGCCTTCGTAAGAATCACCGTATCGCCAAGCCGCAATCCAAGACGATCTATTTCATCTGCGTTATGGAGTGTTGCGTGTGTAACCGTTGTTCCGGCAATAAACGTTGGTTCGACTGTTGCAACAGGCGTAAGCGCACCAGTCCTCCCAACCGACCAGTCAACTGAAACAACTTTCGTTGTCGACTCTTCTGGTGGAAATTTCCATGCCACGATTCCACGAGGAGTTTTCCCCACTACTCCAAGTCGCGAAAAGATTTCATTATTGTTCACTCTAACTACAACTCCATCAATCCAAAAATTCAATTTCTCTCGACGCTTTGCCAATACATCAAAAAATGCACGCACATCGTCAACTGTTTCACAAAGTTCTCCCGGCGGCGTAAGAAATCCAAGCTTCTTCAGCATGTCAATTCCTTCTGCCTGTGTTGAAACATCAATTCCGTCTTGTAATCGCCATGCAAAAAAAGCCAGCGGACGACTCGCAGCAATCGCAGGATCTAATTGACGAATACTTCCCGCAGAAACATTTCTTGGATTCGCAAAAGGTTCGAGTCCTTTTTTTTCTTGCTCTCGATTTAACGCTTCGAATCCAGACTTCGGCATGTAAATTTCGCCTCGAATCTCTATTCGACTAGAATAATCGATTCCAGTGACAGTTTGAAGCTTCAATGGAACCGATTCGATCGTTCGAATATTGTGTGTAACATCTTCGCCGACAAAACCATCGCCTCGTGTTGCCGCACTCTTGAGCACACCGTCCTCATACACCAAACTCATCGCAAGACCGTCAACTTTTACCATGGCATAAAAATCCAAACTCCGTTGGACGCTCATCTTTCTTACTCGAGCTTCCCATTCACGGAACTCATCAAAAGAAAAGACATCTTCAATGGAAAGCATTGGAAAAACATGGGTAAACTTTGAAAACTTATCTAGCGCCACGCCAGCAACTCGCTGAGTCGGCGAATCCTTCGTGATCAAATCTGGATATTGATCTTCAAGTTTCTTCAGCTCATGTTTCAGCGCATCAAGTGCAGCTTCTGAAATCTCTAATGCATCTAAAACATGATATTGATAGCGATATTCATTAATTGCGTCACGCAATTTTTCTATACGTTCTCTGGCTTCATCTTTTGTCATACAAAGAGCATGGTAGCAAGAATTAATGCGAATCTAAAGCAACAAAAACGCCCTCCACGAGAACACTCGGGAGGGCCGTCGAGTCGAAACGTCGTGACCGTTCAGATTACTGAATCCGAAGGACGAACAGCAGATGCGATCATGAATCTCCTGTTCAGAGGACTGTCGTCAATGTCATCGCACACCCGCATGCCGTATGCATTGAATTTTCCAACCTGTACACGACGATAACCTCTGAGCCCAGGAATGCGCGTGCTGGTGCGCACCAGATCATCTGAGAATAGCCGTTCTCTTCTCACGAGAAAGTTGAGCGATGCTCCGTATGCCACCGAAGGGGCATTTGGAACATATTCGTCATCAGCAAACAGGCTCACGCAGTCTTCGTAGACCCGATCTTCCGAATCTTCAATCGGATTCCTTCGCATGAGAATCCAAGCTGGGGGCTCTTGGCAACGTGCAAACTCCTCACCATCAAGCCAACTCTGCGGATGATAACCATGGCAGTAAAAAATTACGTCTAATTCATCTGGATTCGGACGTATCTCCTGCCACACCGAATAACCTGACGACATAAAGGATCTAAGAGAAGGCCCTATATGCGGAACGAGTATGTGCGTTTCGCGGCAATGCTGAAGCACTTCCTGACTGTAGGGGATGTGACCAAGCCGTCTTCGAATATCACGGGTAAGAAAGAAGAAGCTTGGGTCAAAACATTTTTGAGCTCCATCGAGATCGAGGAAATTACTGCCCATAATCTCGCGAGCCCTCCTATGCTCGTCAGACTCACCGTCGAGGCTTCCCAGAATCGCATCCATCTCAGGACCAAACGAGCTTTTGAACTCTTCTTGAAAACGAGACTCGGCCACCAAAACAGCGGAGAGAAGACGGCTAATTGAAGTCTCGCCCCGAAGCCCGAAGTCAGCCCGAATACTATGAAGGAACAGAAGGAGCGCATGGGCGAGCTTCTCCTCACGCGCTCCGCTAACACGATTCATCTCTTTGATTTGATCTCGGCTGATTGACTCAGACATTTGAATCTCCCTCGTCTTTTGAACATGAACGTTGCACGGAGAACTCCGTACATAAATGCGCCAAATCATGAAACAAGTTCACAAAAAGGCAACGAAAAATAGTATCACAGACGCTCCAAGATGTCTATGCCAAAATCAGCCAGATCTTGTACAAAAAACATCTTCTTTACCCCAAAATCCCCAAATACCAATCAATCACCCGAGCACCAAAGAAAAGGGAAAGATACGTTCCAATAACCATGAATGTTCCAAACGGAACATGACTTCGCATGTCGCGACGACGAACGAAGATGAGATAAAGGCCCGCAATCGAACCGAGAACATAAGAAAAAAGGAGTGCGAGAGTCCCAAGCTCGGGGCCAAGTAAAAAGCCGATTACCATCGCCAACCGAATGTCTCCCCCACCAACCCAGGTTCCGCGGGAAACAAGGTATTGAAGCGCAAAGAATGCACCAAGCGAAAATCCACCAAAGAGCATCGTCGTCGGGTCAACTCCCATAGCAACGTTCATTGTAAGCACGATGACCATCGCCGGAATTGCCAATCGGTCAGGAATGATGCTCGCACGCCAATCAAACATGAAAATCGGCAAAAGGAGCATTGCAAGAATTCCGTTGCGAATAAAGAGCGCAATAACATCAGAAGCGTCTCGAGCGAAAAACGGAATACTCACGTCGCCAGAAAAAATCTGCCATGCAAAACCAACAAATAAAATTCCCATCGCTATCTCAAGTGCAGGATACTGCCATGGAATAATCGACTTACACGCTCGACATTTTGCCTGAAGCACAATGTAGCTCACTAAAGGAAAATGATCTTTTGCATGCATTGGCCTTGCGCAAGTCACACATTTCCTCCTTCCAGCGGTAAAACGTAAACCATCAGGCGTGCGAAGAAGAAATGTATTTACAAGCGCGCCACATGCAAGCCCAAGAACAAGAGCAATACCTAGAGGAATCAACATATTTTAAATAGCAGAACAGGCGCCCGCAGAAAAACCATTCTCAGAAAGACAGTTCACACCTTTTGCAACCCCGAGCAAAGCGTTTCCACTTTCGAGTTCAAATTCAATACGAAATGCATCTTCTGACCCGCTATAACAATAGACATCATTAACATCGTTACAAGAAACTTTCTCTTTCAATCCCGCTGCTGGTGGAACGGTAACAAGACTTAAATACGGAGTTGGGCCACTCACGGAACAAGGACCAGAAAAACCCTCCTGAGATAAACATGAGGTAAGCGCCTGACCAAGTGCAATAGGAACTTCAGCAGACGGATACGCACTGTGATTTTGAAAATACATATCAACCGACATCTGAATCTCTCGTACATTTGCAAGACGTGTTACGTCACGCGTATGCGACCGCGCAGAAAGAACAGCGTAACCAGAGATCAATCCAATGACTCCGATGATCGCACCCATAATGAGAAGCTCAGCGGTTCTTGTCATAAAAAATTTGCAAACGCGCCATAATATCGCGCGGACTATGTTGTGTTGTAAGGAGTATATCATCGGCACCCGCCTCATAAAGCAAAGATCGCTGCTCATGAGAAAGCTTGTGACAAAGCGCAAGAATGCGCATGTTCTTTAATGCAGGATGTTTTCTCATCCTCCGAATGTCATCAACAAGGGAAGCAACAACATCTTCATCAAGCAAAAGTGCAAACGGTCGAAGCTGCAATGCCCGACGTTCAAATTCTGCAACATCTTGCAGACATACAATTTTCGCAAATCGCTCCCCGTATCGCTCATACATGCTCCGAATAACTACATGCGGAACAATACAAACAATCTGAGGACGCGAAGCGATCATATTTATTTCTCTTTTTCAGGAACAACTCGCATTGCTAAACCAATAGCAACAGCAAATCGACTTCCAACTTCATCTAAAACAGGTCGAGATGCCAACGGCGTTGCAATACGCGCCCAAGGATCACCAACATACACATTAACATCAAGCGCATTTGTCATTGCCTTATCAAATCCAGCAAGCTGCGCAGAACCACCAGTAAGAATAACCTTATTAATGAGCTTCGTCGCAACATGTGAATCTTCTTGCAAGTTCATATCAAGTGCATATTTTGCCTCATGCAACAACGGCTTAATCGCACTCACAAGTGCTGAAGGCATAACATCGCCATCATTAAGCACAATGTCTTTTTTCATAGCCTCCGCTTCTGACATTCCAATCCCCATTGCACTTGAAAATGCCGAGGTAACAGCATTACCGCCAGATTTAATACCGCGTGTTACATATGGAACACCACGCTCTGCAATAATAATATTCGTTCGTTCACCACCAACATCAACAATCATCGTTTTTGCACTATCTTTCCCAATCAAAGCACGCATAAGCGCAAACACTTCAGTTTCCAATGAAACCAGATCAAGCTTTGCCATTTTGAATACTGCAATGTATTTCTCTACAAGCGCTTTTGGTGCCGCAGTTACCTGAACACGCACCGTCTTGCTACCAACCTCAGCCTTGGGTTCCGCAATATCTACCTTCCCATCTTGTTGCTTCTGCTCCTCTTTTGGCAGCATGTCCTTGTCAATAATATGCGAGTCGATAATCATTTCCGAAATTGGAAGAGGCAATAACTTCGCAGTCTGCACCTCAACAATCGAACGAATATCTTCCTTTGCAGACTTTGGCATTGGAATGCTGATGATCGCATGAAACACGCTCGATGCTGGCAACGCGGCAACTGCTTTTCTCGCGTTCATGCCGCTCGTCTTCACAATATTCTGAATGATGTCTGCAAGGTGCTTCGGGTCGTCAACAGAGAGTACAGACACATCCCCTCCTGGAGCAATATCTGCGTATCCATACGTCACCAAACGAATCTTTCCTCCTTCTTGCATTAACTCGACAATCTTAAGACTCGTCGTCCCAATATCAACCCCGAGCAAGCCAGATGACGGCTCTTCTTTCTTCGTTCCAAAAAGAGACATAGTGCAAAAAGTATAACATGACAGTTGCAAATATAACCCGCTATTACGCTGCATCTAACGAAGCATTTACCAATGAATCTGCATGCATATTCTGTTCACGAAAGACATGCGTAAATTTCACCGACCTAAACTGCGTTCGAAGATTATGAACCTCTAAAAATCGCTTTGCGATTTCTGGATTCCTTACTCGATACTCTCCATTCAACTGTTTTACAGCAAGCTCTGAATCCAATCGAACATCTACAAACTCATAACCAAATTCCTTTGCTTTCTGTAAACCAATAATGATGCCCGTATATTCCGCCTGATTGTTCGTATTCATCCCAATATATTTCACAACCTCTGCAATGCATTCCCCCTCCGTTCCGTCATCATTGAGCGCAAAGAGGACAGCAGCACCAGCAGCCTTCCCTGGATTTCCCCTCGATCCTCCGTCTGCATACATTCGTACTGTCTTCATATATGTTTTTGAATATCTACTATTTTACATTGAACCTCACGCCTCCCATTCCATACGTTTATTCCAGGCTCATACGCAATATCAACTCGTGTTCCTACTGAAAATTCTTTCGCTCTATTTCCCAACCCAAATCCTACAAACTTTCGAGCCACGCCTTCTTCATCAAGAACCGTGAGTCGAAGATGCGATGCTGTTGTTCCCATTGTTTCTACCGTCATAACTGTTTCGCCGCGTACTGCAAACACTGGAGAACGATTCCCTTCCCCGAATGGCGCACAAGCTTCCAACGACTCAAGAAGATCAAGCGTCATCGCTGACGGCGCAACAACAGCATCTATCATCAAAGTCTGTACAACTCCAACATCCCCAAAAATCCCTTTTGCAAATTCATTTACTCTTTTCCTAAATAAATCGACCTGATCAAGGGTCTGTATTGTCAATCCGCAAGCTTGAGGATGACCTCCTTTTTTCAAAAATACATCACCACATGCATCCATCGCTTCAACAAGATGCAATCCACCGGCAGTTCGTCCGCTCCCAACATATCGACCATCTACCCGAGTCAAAACAAATGCAGGACAACCAAAATCACCGACCAACTTTCCTGCAATCAATCCAACAATCCCCGGTAACCAATCGTCACTCGTCACCACAAGAACTTGATTCGCAGAAAGCATGTTGCGTGCAATCCCTTCTGCTTGTTTATATGACGCTCGAAAAATATTCTGACGTTCTCGATTCAGTCGCTCCAAAATAGTCGCTGCAGCCTCCGCCTCTCCAATTGATGTTGCCGCAATCGCATCAAATGCAAGTCGAGCACGAGAAAGTCGACCCGCTGCATTAAGTCGCGGACCAATACGAAATCCAATGGCTTGCGTATCAACTCCCCCAAGCTCAGTTCCAGACGCTGCAAGAATCGCTCGAATACCAGGCCGACGAGTCTTATTCAGAACTTTCAATCCAAAGTGCTCAAGCACACGATTCTCTCCAGTAAGCGGCATTACATCAGTAACCGTAGCAATCGCAACCAAATCCAACATCCATTTTTCATAACCATTAACAAAATCCGCACCTCGCTTTCGAGCCTCGCAAATCAACGCTGAAGCAAATTTGAACGCAACACCAGTTCCACAAAGCGACCTGTTTGGATACGTCTCGCCTGGTGATGAAGGATGAAGAACAATCGCATGATTTGGAAAATGTTCACCAAGCTGATGGTGATCACAAACTATCGTTACAATCCCAGCATCATGCGCATGATCAAGTTCAAGACCGTACGCAATGCCGCAATCAATCGTAACCAAAAGTTTCTTTTCTTCTGCAATAAATCTGTCGACGGTGTGCATGGCAACTCCATAACCATCACGCTCACGATCTGGTAAAAACACCTCAACATTCAAAACATATTTCATCTGCTCTGCAATGTCCTTCAAGGCACCAAAAAGTAACGCAACTCCAGAAACACCGTCTGCATCATAATCACCGTGAATCACTATCGCGTCACCATGTTCCATTGCAAAGAACATTGCATCTACCGCCTGCTGCATTTGCGCAAAAAGAAACGGTGAATACGTCCCCTTCTCCCAATCTGGAGACAAAAAATATTCTCGCTCTTCAGGCGGAATTCCACGATTTACCAAAAGCTGCGTCACGAGATCATCGTGGTTTCGCGGCGCAATGATCCATTCGCGTGGCATGCTAAAAACCAAACTGACCAAAACTCACAAGCATGGAAATCATGACCAACATGGCAATAACCATCCAAACCTTCTGTATTTTTTTTCTCTGTAAAGTCATGCGCACAGGGTAACAACGTAAAAGCGTCCCGTCATGCCCAACTGGGGACGATATTGATTTTTTTCTCTTATTAAAGCTAATATCAGTCGCCACACAAAGGGAGAGAAATCAATGGGCACAAAAGAAAAAAGGTTCGATCCTTCAAAATTCACTGTCGTCTTCGACAGAATAGAACCAGGAATAGGAGAGATTGGGGTTTGTATCGCCGGAGAATGGGATCTCGGCAGTGAAAGCTTCGCCGTCCTCGACCACGAATTACTCACCTACACAAGAGCAAGTGACCAGTCACTAATCATACCGATTGACGACAAAAAGCTCGCAAAAGAGATTCTCACAATCGCAATCTCATTCTTCTTCATTTCCGAAGGAGACATCGTCACAAGTAAAGAACAACCGATACGAACAGATATCGATGGAACAGAAATCTACACACTCAAGATTCCTGAGTATGGAAAAACCGAAGTGGAGTTCGCCGGCGCAATCGATATCGATGAGGTCATATACCAGCTGTGCTTCGCACGTCGCTCAAATCCTCTTGTCATCATCCTGGAAGTCACAGGAACAGATCCGATCGCATTCCGAGAAATAGATCTTAAGAACAGAGATCTTATCGAGGAGATCACTGAAGCCTTTCTTCTCGAAATGGGGATTGGAACTCCTGAGACGGAAGAGGAAGAGGAGTGCAAATCAAAGAAACCTGGCGTATCTGCATGGGTCCCGATCCTCGATCAAGAAAACTAACGCAACGAACGAAAGAGCCGCTCCAAAAGAGCGGCTCAAAATGTTTATATACAATAAGCAAGGTAAACTTTTTTCGATTCATGATTATCGCTTGAGTACTTTTAAATATGCTTCACTCGGAATCTCCACGCTTCCAACGCCCATTGCAAGCATTTTCTTCTTTCCTTTCTTCTGTTTTTCAAGCAGCTTCATCTTTCGTGTTGCGTCACCACCATAAAGTTTTGCCGTCACATCTTTTCTCAACGCAGAAATACGCTCTCCAGCGACAACTTTTCCTCCAATAGTCGCCTGAAGCTTAATCACAAATTGCTGCTGAGGAATACTTTCCTTTAAAACTTCAAGAACTCGACGACCAACACGCTCAGCCTCGTCGCGATAAACAAGCATCGCAAATGCGTCGACAGGTTCATCCGCAACAAGAATGTCGAGCTTTACAACATCAGCTTCTCTATACGTAAACACGTCATAACTCATGGACGCATAGCCACTTGAAGCACCTTTCAACTTATCATTAAAATCGACAATAATCGCAGAAAGCGGAAGCTCGTAATGCAATACAGCGCGGCCCTCAGAAAGATAATCTGTATTAACGTAAATACCTCGACGGTCTTGCGCTAACGACATGACGTTCCCAATAAACTCCGTTGGCGTAATCATGTCGACTCTTGCCCATGGCTCGTCAATATGATCAATAAAACTTGGGTCTGGAAGATCAAGAGCGCTTTTTACCACCGAATACTCAGGCTTTTCATTTACATAAACGTGATACGCCACGCTTGGGAGCGTTACCACAAGACCGATCGTAAATTCACGACTTAGCCGCTCTTTAAGAATCTCCAAGTGGAGCATACCTAAAAATCCGCACCGGAATCCGTATCCAAGAGCTGGTGAGTGCTCAGGTTCAAATACAAGAGCGGAATCATTCAATTTCAATCTATCCATCGCGTCACGCAACGCTCCGTACTCGTCACCTTGTGCTGGGAAGATTCCCGCAAACACCATGGGTCGAACCTCACGATACCCAGGCAATGCCTCGACATGATTCGTGATTGGCAAAACAGTCATGGTGTCACCCACTCGACATCCACGAATATCTTTCAAGCCAGTAACAACATATCCAATCTGTCCAGTCTCTAACTCGTCACGAGACGAAAACTTTGGCGTCAATGCACCAAGCTCGATAATCTCTCCATCTGCACCAGTCGCAAGCATCCGAATCTTGTCACGCCTCTTAAACACCCCATCCATAACTCGAACATACGCCACAACACCTTTATAGTCGTCATAAGACGAATCAAAAATCACAGCACGCGGCGCAGCATCAGCCTTCCCTTCTGGCGACGGAATAAGATCGATGACTCTATCAAGCAGCTCTCGCACACCCTCTCCTGTCTTTCCAGAAACAGCGAGAACATCTTCCGGAGCACATCCTAAAAGTTTCACGAGCTCCGCCTTTCGTGCTGGAACATCCGCAGCTGGAAGATCAATCTTGTTCAACACTGGAATAATCGCCAAATTTTCTTCCACTGCCAAATACAAATTCGCAATCGTCTGAGCTTGAACTCCCTGCGTTGCGTCAACAAGCAGAATCGCTCCATTCACTGCAGCGAGCGAACGACTTACCTCGTAATTAAAATCGATATGACCAGGGGTATCGATGAGATTCAACGTGTACTCAACGTCACCCTTCTTCCAAATCATTCGAGCTGGAGCAAGCTTAATGGTTATTCCACGTTCTCGCTCAATATCCATGGAATCCAAAAGCTGCTCCTTCATTAAGCGCTTGTCGACGGTTCCCGTAATCTCCAATAATCGATCTGAAAGCGTGGACTTTCCATGATCAATGTGGGCAATAATGCAGAAATTTCGAATGTTTTGTTGTAATACAGCCATAATCTGAAAGAAATCCTACTGTATTTTTACCAATCACGCAATTGACTAAACATCCGTTTTCCGCTAATATAAAACGTTTCTCGGCAAAAACACGAGAACAAAATTCAGAAAATTTTCACCACTTTATTCGAGGTTCATAATGTTTGAAACACAAAGAAACTTAGAGTCCGACCTAGAAGACCTAGAAGACCTAGAAGACCTAGAAGACCTAGAAGACCTAGAACCGGATCCTATAAAAGAACTGTACGCCGAACGGTTGCAGAAAGTTCGAGAGCTCCCGTTCTCCAACGTTCGAAAGCTCCTGTTCTCCGACGAGTTTACCCGCGATACTATCCCTAGAAAGATGCGGAATCTACCGCCACCACCCAGTAGAGAGATGGGGCTCATTGCGTGGACTGCGTATCGCGATGGACTCATCGAATTCGCGGAAGTACAGGGCTATATCATCGGAAGACTCGTATCGCCTTCATGGAACACTCCCCTTGGTTTCGGGTTCGTAGCTGAAGGATATGTAGGAAAAAGAAAGATATCCTACATCGTTGGCAGACTGAAAAATAAGCTCGAACCGGAACCAGAATGTGGACAGCTCGTTCTTCTCACACGTGGATACGACAAATCTGAAGATCTACGAAAGACTAACCAGCCCACCAGGCCTTACGAGCCAATCCCGAACTGGTTTGTAACCAAAGAGGAGGCTCGTTGAACACAAAAAAACACGATCCCCTGTTGCCACGATCGGCCACGGGGGATTTGCTTTTAAAAGCCCATTGTAAGATTCACCGCTTCCTTTGCTTGAACTGGAGTGAAGTTCACCGGAATCAGTCGACGTTCACCAGATCGATCGTCGTACAAAACGTAACCATTTTTTAACCCAAATTCGTACACTTCTTTTGTCACCTTCACGTCTTGTAAGCAATACTCACGAATCTCATCTATCTTCCCCTCCTTCCACCAAGCAACTGCCTGAAGACCGTGACTCGATTTCCTCGTTCCAACCGTTGCCGCGGCAACATCATCAAGCTTTATTCGGTATCCTAATGACTTTTCAATGTGTTGCAAAATGTCGAGCTGCTGAAGCTTGAGCAAATCTCCGGCGTAATAATTGTTTAAAACAGGCATGTCAAAACCGATTGAATTGTATCCAATAATTCGGCCACCAACTTCAAGTTTTGCAAACATCTGCGGCAAATCTTTTTCTAAATACGACTCGTAGGTATCTGTTTCGTAGTAATACACGCCAACAAGAGAAACTTTCAGTTTATCTGTAAAATACCCACCAACTTCCTCAAAAGTATTCTGTGTTTCAATGTCTAAAACAATATCGTTCATAAAAACATTTCATCGCAAAAAGTATTCGCATCCTATCGAATATAACCGTCAACTTCCACCCTACCATCCACATCGAACAGCGATACCTGTTGGAAGTTCAAAGGCACGCACCGATTCTTCCTTTAACGTAAGCTCAACAGACTGAATCTCTGTTTTCCAAGAAATCGAGGTGCGAAGAAGATTTTCAATCGAGAGTGCCGGAAATCCGAGTGAATACGCGTTGACAAGAAGCAACCCCGAATTCTTATTTAACAACTTTGCGCAATCAGTAAGCAATTCAGGAAGATGATCCTCGAACTGCCAAAGCTCTCCCTCTGGACCGCGTCCAAATGCGGGAGGATCCATAAAAATTGCATCATACATATTGCCTCTACGGATCTCTCTTGCAACAAACTTTTGAGCGTCGTCAACAATCCAACGTATCGGCCTTTCTGAAAGTCCCGACAAGTCTGCGTTCTCTTTTCCCCATGTCACAACAGGCTTGCTTGCATCAAGATGCGTAACATCCGCGCCAACACTTGCAGCAACAAGCGTTGCCGCACCGGTATATCCAAACATATTCAAAACTTTCATTCCAGGCTTTACATTCTCTCGAATCCAAACCCAGTTATTCGCCTGCTCAGGAAACAATCCCGTGTGCTTAAATGATGTTGGACGGATACGAAACGTCAAATCTTCCCAATGAATATTCCAAGACTCTGGAACTTTTTTATTGATAGTCCATTCACCTTCTCTACCCTGCCGTTTATACGAGAGATGAGAGTCATTCCAAGCCTCTTCATTTTCTTTTTTCCAAAGCGCCTGCGGCTCGGGACGAATCATAATAACGTCACCAAAACGTTCACGTTTTTCAAATGCCCCAGAATCAAGAAGTGCAAACTCTCGCCACTCTGCACAAGATCGAACAAGAGGCAATGACATATTTACAAAGCAACAAAAATCAAAAGCATAAGCAATCCAAAGCCTATTCGATAATATGCAAATGGAAGAAAATCTTTTGTTTGAATGAAATGGAGGAATGCACGAATAACAAAGAAAGCTGAAACAAATGCAGTAATAAAACCAACAATCAAAAGTTCAACTTCGCTTAAAGTAAGCGACACCCCATCTTTCATGAGCGTATAGATTGAAGCAGCGGCAAGTGTTGGTATTGCAAGCAAAAATGAAAACTCAGCAGCAACTGGACGTGTAACGCCAAGCATGAGTGCTCCAATTATCGTCGCAGCAGAACGCGATGTTCCGGGAATGAGTGCCAAACATTGAACTCCGCCTATAAAAAATGCCACCTTGTAAGACATCCGGTCGATACTCTTTATGTATTCCGTGTGACGACCCCACTCTATAAACATGAGAGCGATGCCTCCAACAATTAACGCAAGCGCTACGATAATAGGATTAAAAAGCGACTCTTTTATTACTGAACCAAAAAGTCCGCCAAGCACAATTGCTGGAATTACCGCAATCAGAATCTTTGTCCATGTTTTCAAAACAACACGATCTATCTTTTTATGAGTAACTGGCCAAATTTTCTTCCAATACACCACAACAACAGCAAGAATTGCACCAAACTGTATGACAACGTCAAACGTCTTTGTAAAATCTTCAGAAAAGGCAATCCACTGATTTGCAAGAATGAGATGCCCTGTCGACGATATTGGTAAAAATTCAGTAATGCCTTCAATCAGCCCAAGTGCAATTGCCTTGAGAAATTCCATAATTAATCATCAAAATGGATGTGCTCTCCTGGAGCAACTGGCATAGGCACGGCACTAACGGTCGTTGCCGCAACAACTGGATCCTTACGTTCCGCGGTAACATCGGGTGAATACACTTTCGGTCCTTTAAAGGCTTCCACTTGTTTTCTTTGCCGATACGGCTTCTTTTTTGTAAAAGATTCTGAACCAACAGATGCAACCACCGGTCGAGGAACGAAAACCTTCTGCTGAATTAATGAAGGTGTCTGTTGTTTGGATACTAAAGGAACAGTGGAGGCATTCTCTTCGTGTCGATGAGGCTCTGTAAAAACAGAACGGGACGGAAGATTGTTCAAAGAAACCTCCCCGGAAGTTGGAATGACAATCGCCTCTCCATCCTTTGGCGTTGGTGGAGGATAGTATTTTTCACCTGGTCTCGGCGTTCGCACGGAAACATTTTTCTCCCCCTTCTTCTTCCGTTCTTCGACGATTAACGTATGACAATCATCACAATAAATTGGACGAGTTCTATCTAGTTCTACTGGAAGAGAAAACTTCTTTCCGCAACGCGCACAGTCATACTCGTGTCCAAATCGAGCCCTTTTCGCTTCCTTCTTTTCTGCAGAAATTTTTGCAAACTCAGCTCCAACATCAAGATTCTGATCAAAACCGCTCCAAGTCATCACTCTTTCTTCAATCATTTTTCGATTTCCTCCGAATCGTTCACGAGATTGCTGAACAACCTTTTCCTCACTTCCTGTTCGCTGTGCTATCGGCGGAAGTGTTAATGCAGAAAATGGCTGGCTCGTAACACCATCAATCATTAACTTTAAATAAATTCCATACTTTGGAAGGTTGATCAAATCTTCTGGCGTAAATCTTGGCATGAATTCACTTTCCATGAATTCAGCGTCTTTTGCACCAATACGAAATGTAATCAAGCTCCCCACATTTCCGAATACCGCGTCACGAACAGCAGTAGAAGTTAAACTATCGAGTTGCGCAATATACTGATGAGCAATAATGAGATTCAACCTATATTTCCGAGCCTCAGAAAGAATGTCCGCAAATGACTCTGTGGCAAAATTCTGAAATTCATCAACATACAGATAGAAATCCTGTCGATCATTCTCGTTACGAATGTTCACACGCTCCATTGCAGACATGTAAATTTTCGTGATGATCATTCCGCCTAAAATGCGCATGGCATCTTCTCCAATCTGACCTTTGGAAAGATTAATGAGAAGAATTTTTTTATCGTCCATGATCTCACGGAAACTAAAAGCGGACTTTGATTGTGCAACAATATTGCGCATCATTGTTGATGCCAAAAATTGTCCAACCTTGTTTTGAATTGGCGCAGAAGCCTCGGCAGCAAACTTTACATCATACATGGCAAATTCCTTAAGCCAGAAGGCCTGAACCATCGGATCTTTTACATTTTGAACAATCTCTGCCCTATATTCCTTGTCTGAAAGCATGCGATTGATTCCAAGCAATGTTGTTCCTGGAGTATCAAGAAGCGCGAGAATCGTATATTGCAAAATGTATTCCATGCGAGCGCTCCAAACGTTCTCCCATACCTTTTTAAAAATCGAAAGAAGACTGTACATCACCTTTGAGTTGTAATCATTCACAAGCTCCCATCCCTCTGTCTTCTCTAACATGTTAAACGCAATTGGAAAGTCACTATCTGCAGGATTGAAATACACAACATCATTAATTCGCCAGGAGGGAATGTAATCAAGCATTTTACTTACAGTATCGCCATGTGGATCGATATAACAACATCCATGACCAGCATAGATGTCGGCTAAAATCATATTCTCAAGCAACGTAGTCTTCCCCATTCCAGTCTTTCCGACCATGTATATATGACGACGACGATCGTCTGTCTTAATACCAAATCTTCGCATGCCATTGCGAAAATTTGTTTGGCCAAAGTAGATAATATCCTTCTCGTGATCATGTTCGTATCTCATACGATGCTATATTGGAAGATTCGGAGGAACATCGCTCTCTCGAATAGCAGCCGGCATTATCTGTTCTACATTCGCATGCTCCGTTGGAGATGTTGGAGTCGGCAAGAGTAGCTCAGATTCTGGAAGAGATCTGACACGCTCCTCTTCTTTTGTCTCTTCAATAGTTCGTTTCCAATTTGGGAGCTGAGGATCTTCTTTACTAGCAAAACTCAATGTATCCGGCGCCTCTGCACGACGCGCCCCTACGTTACTCAATACTGGAGTTCTCGCATCAGCTGCCGGAAAATGAAACAACGTAGCCAACTCTTCAACATTCATATACAACCAGTCAGCCCCCTCTCCTCCACTTCTCCGCTTATAACGAGAAACTAATTTTCGTTGCTTACCCGCCATCTGCCATTCCTGCCAAATGTAATCATTTTTTGGTACAGAAGGTGCAAAAAGTCCCAAACGATTCATGTATTGATGATTGAATGTCGCAAACATACCCTTAGCAGAACTCGCCATAAGTCCCCGACTAAACTTCTTTTTTGGACCTGAAGAAACCCAGCGGATTTTCGTCTTCCATGTTACCTTGGAAATTTTTTCTGCAACTGCATCCATTATGAGACGTTCATGCGAGGTCATTCGAAACATACGAAAGTCATCTTTCTTTTCCTCATGAGCCGCTTCACCAAAACCAACCCCCGCTACCTGAGTCAGGATACCCTTAGGCAACCAAAGGACATTTTCAGCTAATGCACCAAATGCACTGGGTTTTTGCTTCTTCTCTTTACCCATCATGGCATTCAAATATTCAGCACCCTCTTTTACAAGCGTCTGACTATCTGGTGGCTGAATGATGATCTGAATCCAAAAATATTCTCTCTCCTTCATTTTCCCCAAAAACTCAATAATTGGTAGCAATGGATCTTTAAAACGAAAATCCTTCTCTCCTTGGTGCTCAAATTCTTTGTATGTTCGAATTGGAAAATAAGATTTTTCAGCGAATACCATTTCACTTCCAAAAACTTCAAACTCTTCATTTGGATATTCATTCGGCAATACATCTACATAGTCATCTACTTCTATAATCTGTGCCTCGGGATATTGCGCATACAAAGCAGCCTCAACCAAATCACGATATTTATCAATAGTGCGAATTAAAAATCGAACATTCCCCTCACTTCCAACGATCTCAAGACTAAAAAAAGATTGAAATTTCCCGATCAGCCAGACTTCTCTCCAAGTAATCGCAGACTTCACACCGGAAATATTCATGAAAAAATTCTCCATGCCCTTCGGGGTATTGATCGCATCCTGAGGAACACGAATTTCTAATAACTGCCATCGCAATGCAGCATTATATTTTCCTTGTTTATAATCCATCCAGATATGCGTCAAGCCCCAGATAATAACACCAAAAATTGGAATCCACCCGACCACGAGCAAGGCTTGAGCCGCAATAAGTGGCAGAGGAGTTGTATTTATGTAATGTAAAACTGTCGTTGGAAGCGAAATGGCAATACCAAGCATAGATAACAAAAGTATAGCACGTTAACGTTGCGAAATATTCATAAAATAAAAAAACTCAGACAGCATGTCTGAGTCTTTTTATTTTAAAAAAATACAATGTTTATGCACGATTCGCTCTCCATCTTTCCCATTCAACCAAAAGCGGGCTCGCAATAAAAATCGATGAATACGCACCGGAAACTAAACCAATCATCAGTGCTAAAACGAAAGGTCTTGTAGTCTCACCACCAACCAAGAAAACAGCGAACAACGGAAGGAATGAAGAGAATGTTGTATTCAATGAACGAGCGAGCGTTTCCATTATGCTTGAATTCACAATGTCTCCAAATGACATGTCACTATGTCTACGACGAAGAAGATTTTCGCGAGTTCGATCAAGGACAACGATCGTGTCATTAATGGAGTATCCAAGAATCGTCAAAACCGCAGCCACGAAGGCCATGTCAACTTGATATCCAAAATAATGGCCCAAGACCGCAAAAACACCCAACGGAATCATCACATCGTGAAATGCGGCAATCATAGTAACTACCCCATATTTCCATGAGGCAACTGGGTGTGTGACCTTACGAAACGCCCAAGCAACGTAAACAAGAATAAGAATGAGCATCAGTACCGATGCAGATATGGATGCGCTTCGTAACTCATCACCAATCACAGGGCCAACCGTATCAAAGCGGATCTCTTTCGCGTCTACAGAAAGAGCTCTTACTATTGAAAGAATCATCTGGTGCTGTTCTTCAGTTACTGGCGCCAATCGAACAAAATATGTGTCGCCTTCGCCCTGCTGCACAACCGATTCAAAACCACCGGCTGTTGCCGCTTCACGGATCGCGCTCACCGATGTTCCAGGCGCTGAAATCTGCATCAAGCTACCACCGGTAAAATCAATACCAAAATTCAGACCGTACGCCAAAAGTGCACCAAATGCGAGAACAACAATAGCGACAGATATCGCGAGCCAAAGCTTAGACTTTCCAATAATGTTTATAGGTTTCATACACGGCTAAAGACCAAGAAAGAAGAATTTTGAACGAACTTTTTGCATACGAGCAATCCTCCTTAAAATAAACCTGCAAACAACAAACGCGCAAAATAACGAAACAAACACACCCAATGCAAGCGTCAACGCAAACCCGCGAATTGATCCGGATGTAAGCTCAAAAAGGATGCCAGTCGCTATAAGAGTAGTTGTATTACCATCACGAATAGAAGGCCATGCGCGACGGAAAGCTTCTTCAACTGCAGAAGGTAAATCACGACCAGATCGAAGCTCCTCTTTCATGCGCTCAAAAATAAGCACGTTTGCGTCAACCGCAATACCAAGAGAAAAGATGAATCCAGCGATGCCAGATAACGTGATCGTCACACCGAATGTCTTAAAGAGCGCCAAGTTAAGAATTCCGTAAACCGCGAGTGACACAATTGCCACCACGCCAGCAAGACGGTAGTACAACACCATGAAAAGAGCGACGAGCAAAAATCCAATCAAGCCAGCCTTAATGCTAAGGTCGAGCGACTCTGCGCCAAGAGCTGGACCTATAGTCTGCTGACTCACGACGGCAATAGGTACAGGAAGCGCTCCAGCATTCAAACGTTGTGCTAATAACTTCGCTTCAGCAATCGTAAAGTTTCCGCTTATCGTAGCCTCTCCGCCATAAATCGGCTCATTAACAACTGGCGTTGTTATAGCCTCACCATCTAAAAAGATTCCAATGATCTTCCCTACATTATTTTTTGTAAGCTCTGAGAAAAGCGCAGTTCCGTTCTCATTAAACTGCAAAATAACTAGTGGCGCCCCACTATTAGGATCAAATGCAACTGACGCATGTTTTAAATCCTTTCCAGAAAGCTCCGTATTCTTCCAAGGATCAACGGTGAGAACATCAGAGGCCGTCGTCCAAGGCATCTCGATATGTGCAATCTCGTAACTTCTCGAAGGTCTTGACCCTACCCTATATAAAATATGGTACCCAAACTCTGTTTCAATAACATCTGAAATATTTGTATCACGAAGATTGTATGCAGCGTCTTCAAATGCTTGAACCATCTGACCTCGAGCAACATAGTCGAGATCTCCCCCATTTTTTCCAGATCCTGGATCATCTGAGTTCGCCTTTGCTAAGTCTGCAAAGTTTTGCGTTGTTGCTTCTGATTTTAATTGCTGCGCGAATGTAAGTGCCTCTTCTTTTGTTCGTGTTTGTGCACAACCAGTGGCTCCGCTATAACAAATCAAGATGTGAGAAATACGTGGTTCAGATTCCGTCTTCCTACTTATGTACTTAACAACATGCATTCGACTCGTACCTTCATAAAGCCCGTTAATAACACCAACTTTTAAACGTTTCGATTCAATCTGCTCAACAAGACCGTCATATTCTTTATCATCCGCAGTAACAAAACCAATATATCCACCGTTTGCTTTTGTCGATCCATCAATTGAGTTCTCCAAAGCAAGAGCGGCAAAGTCTTCGCCGGCAAGTGCCTTATCCATTATTGCAAGAGCATTCTTTCGCTCATCAACCTGCGCCGCATCAATCTGCATCTGCTGCTCTTCTGTAGGTGTTGTATTTACATCTTCAATCGGAGTCCTGAATGCTAAAACTGGAGTCTCACCAATCTGACTAATCGCACTCTGCACATCCGTCACGCCCGGAAGGTCCACAAGCACACGATAGTGACCATCTGAAACGTTTGTCTGCACAATAGGTTCTGCAACACCAAAAGCATTCACGCGACGCTCAATAACATCACGAACGCCTTCAAGGGCAATATCTCGTTCCGCAGAATCAACCGACGTCATGTCAGCTTCGTAAACTAAATGCGCTCCACCCTTAAGATCTAGACCGAGCGTAAAGTCGCGCTCTGGAATATACGGCAAATGAAAGCCGACCTTCTCTTTCATGGTAACCATGACTGCATTCCATTCCTTAGGGAAAGTCATGAGTCCTGCTGCAATGGCCAAAAGTACCAGCGCGGATGCGCCAATCACATTACGCTTCATAGTGCGTGCATTCTAGGCAAACTCAAGATATTTCACAAGGGATTTGCTGTGTATTCGCGTAATTCCTGCATCATTCGAAGGTAAAAACCAAGATTCTGTAAAGTAGCCAATCGTAATCCAACGGTTTCTTGTGTCTTAAAAAGATGGCGAAGGTAGGCCCGAGAAAACTGTTTCGATGTAAAAACGTCACCGAAGGCATCTATAGAAGAAAGATCCTCAGTAAAACGCTCATTTGTTATTTGAATCTTTTCATAAAGCACTGCGGCTATCTCTTTGTCAGACCCACCGGAAACTGCAAGATCAAATGCAGAACGAACTGCAATACGCGGATTCTGATTCCACACAAAAAGCGAACCATGTCTTGCGTTTCGCGTTGGAAGCACACAATCAAACATATCAATTCCAACGGAAACGTAATACACAATCTCTTCTGGCATGCCTCCCCCCATGAAATATCGCGGTCGATCAGAAGGCATTATCGCCGCAAGCGCTTTTACAACACGAAATGTATCTTCACGCTTTTCGCCAACAGAAAGACCGCCAATCGCATAACCGTCAAAATCAATCTCCTTCAAACCGTCTAACGATCGTCTTCGCAAATCCTCATGCGTACCGCCTTGTACAATCCCAAAAAGCAATGCCCTATCTTTCTTATCCTCAATCTGTTTAAAAAAATGCGCCTTCGAACGTACTGCCCAACGAAGTGACCGCTCCATAGCATCTTCATATCGTTCACGAGTTGAGTCTCCGGCAGCTACGTCATCAAACTGCATTCGAATCGACGAACCGATCGCTTCTTGAATTTCCATTGATCGCTCTGGAGTTAGTCGAATTGTTGCGCCGTCAATATGCGACTGGAACGTAACACCGTCTTCATCTGTCGCATTCAAATTCGACAAACTGAAAACTTGATAGCCTCCACTATCGGTAAGCATAGGCCCCTCCCAATCCATCAACGATCGCATGCCTCCAAGATTACGCAAGACGTCTTCACCAGGACGCAACAGTAAATGGTACGTATTTCCAAGAATAATCGACGCACCAAGCGTAGAGACTTCTTGAGGAAGCAACGTCTTTATCGCTCCAGCCGTTGCGATCGGCATAAAAACCGGCGTCTCAACAACGCCGTGAATAGTCGTCAATGTCGCACGCCTCGCCTGACCGCGCATGTTCCCTATCTTAAACGGAGATTCGATTTCGCTCATATAATCCAATAGAAACAGCAACGCCAACATTTAAAGACTCCAAAGCCGAATCAATGACAATTTTCACAGAAGTTCCCTCAATAGGAAGCACTATGCCCGCGCCCTCATTCCCAGCAATAATCATCGCAGGGCGTGTCCCGATCCTTGCAATATCAATCGCGCCTTCTGCAAGTTCCAATCGATAGACTACACGATTACATAAAGCGATGAGCTCTAAAGCGTCTTCGCGCGAAACCGTCATCCATGGCACACGAAGAATCGCACTTGCCGACGCACGTACGACTTTAGGACTTGTTACTTCTGCAGACTCAATGAGAATCACGCTCGCACCAAAACCCAAACATGCACGAAGAATCGTTCCAACATTTCCAGGATCTTGAACCCCATCAAGAACAATAATCGTGTTTCTGGACTGAACATCCTCAATCGTCCAATTCGGAATCTTTGCTACTGCTGCAAATGCCTGAGGAGTTTCTGTTGAAACAAATTCAGCAAAGCGCTTTGTGTCAGCAGAAGTAAAGGTCCATTCAACAAGACTCCCAGCATCACGAACAAACTTCTCGCCTTCGATAATAAATCTTCTAAGCTCTTTTCTACCTTTTTTTGTAGTTAATCGTGTTAGCAATTTTTCTTGAGTAGCTGTCAACATAGAAATTATTTCGCGGAGTCTTGAGCAAAAGCATCTTTCGCTACGTTCCAAAGCGAATCATCACCTTGAAGATGCTCGTAATACCACCATTCAACTCCCCAAAGCAATGCCTCATGAATTCCGGTCTCTTTCGCAAACTGAAGATGTTCTCGAAAATCATCTGCAGAAAAATTAACATCAATAGATCCCGATTCTTGAGGATTCCCAGTAAACCACGGCTCCATCTGAAGCTCCGAAATAACAATATCGTCAGTAAAGAATCGAGCTACAAATGCATGAACCCGATAATAAAATGGGGTATTTGGAAATGCCACCGGGCCAAGAATATCCTGGTGTGCAAATCTATAAAGACTAACACCTATAGAATCACTCAATGAAGCAACATTAAACCAAAGTTCCTGCTCGCCACTTACTGTCATCATAATCGGTCGACTATCTAACGCTCGCACAAGTGCAACTTCCTGACGCAATCTCGACAAAGATGGCTCTGGACATTCGCCGTAAGAAAAGAATGGCTCATTCTCTACTTGCCATCGAGTGATCACGTCGTATTGACGAGTATGAGAAACCAACGCCTGCATGTAACGCAATACCTGTCCGTCAAATCCCTGAACATTTGAATCATAAAAAGAAGGGATGTAACACTCTGGCCAACGAGGCACCTTCATTCCAATCGCAAGCGTAACTGAAATATCGTGGTCTGCCGCGATATCAAGTAAACGATCAATTCTCGAAAAATCAAACTGCCCTTGAGCTACTTCAACATCACTCCAATACACAGGGATTCGAACATCATGAACACCAAGATCATCCACAATCGCTCGCAGTGCTTCAGCCGAATCCAAACCAAGCGATTGTGCGTATTTATCTGAAAAAGTCACTCCCAACGTTTGAGGAGAAGAACGGAGTAAAGAGAATCCCAATAGAAAGAACCCGCAAATCATGGACGTTAAAATGAATGCTGCGAATGCCGCATATTCTCGCCACCCACGAATCCTATGATGCCTCCAGTATTTCATGTTAAATTTCCTCTTTTTTCTCACGAACAAAATTCAACCAACTCTCAACAAATTCAATTGCAACTTTCAGTGGAGCTTCAATAATAAAGTCAAAGAAATAAATGAAGACATTAATCTTCGCAACACGAATGGATAACCACGAACCTGCACGAACAATAGGCAGCATGAGAACATCAAAAATTGTTCCTATAAAACCATTTCGCGCATCTGATGCAACAATATCTTTTGTTGAAGAACGGATACGAATGCCAAAAAACGTCACCAGAGAAAGGAAGAAGAGAAAGAGCGCAATAGAAAGCCCATGGAATCCAAGGCTATGCAAAACTGCACCAATGATTCCGTAAACTCCTAAGAATAATATCGCGTACAAAACACCAAAAACACTGAACCAAGTATTCCTCGAATCACGACGTACACGAACGGAAAGTAATACATGCGGAGCGCCAACTGCGATCGCCCTTGCTGTAGCAATATAGTCTTCGACATTCTTTTTCTCTGGAATGGAAACCGTCAAGCCAATTAATGCCAAAAAGATTGGGTGGAAAGTGATATTCACCAAGAGCGGATACCAAGATGCCTCTTGCGCAATAAAAAGATCATAAGGAACTTCAATAATCAACGCGAGCAACATCTTTGTAAGAAAGAGAAACATTACAGCACGAACAACAGTCCTACGAAGACGAACATTAAAATCCTTAGTTCTTTCATGAAGCGCACCCCTTATTGCATCGTCAAGTGCTGTGGGATCTGTTACAAGAGGCGTGTGATCTTTCGCGGTCACAAATGCATCACGAAGCACCCTAAATATGCCAGCCTTTCTACGAAGCACGCGCCCGAGACGATCCGTAAGCGGATGGAAAAGCTCCTCTTCGATGGTTGAGATGACAGGAACAATATTCGAAGCAAGCTCATCAATTAGCCTCTGGTCCGCCTGCACGCCAGCCCAAGTTGGATAGTAAAGCGTCAATAATCGATAACGTAACGTTGCGGCATTGCTCTTAAGAAGTGTTCGATGAATCGCTATATAAAGCCGAAGATCTTTCTTCTCTTCTGTAAGATCAAACTTTGGATCCCAATCAATTCGACTCCGCATTTCCTCGTACATGAAACTTGCAAGCGCCTCGTCACTTGCCGGTGGTGCTAGTGCGTATTCCACCTCTGTCGCGACAACATCAAGCAACCAAGTGGTCAGCTCTTCACGCTTTGTCTTCACGCTCATTACCGCAGAAAAAAGCGGTTCGTACTTTGATAAAATTATTGCAATCTTCGGCCCGAGAGAAAGCGGAATACTTTTATTTGGCAAGTACTTTGCCCAAACTAATTCCTTCAACAGGTCCGCAGCCATCTGCTCTGGAGAGTCTCCACTCCCTCGATATCTTCGCAACATTCGCTCAATCGCGTTTCTTCGCAAAAGATGCTCCTCTTGATAGTCCAAAGTATTCCGAACTTTTTCATAAAATGAAGCAGCGGTAGATGCCGGCACGCTTACTTCAATTGTTTCTTCACCAGCGCCTGCTTCAACAGGGGCGTCATAGTGTCGAACTCCTGCAGCTAATTTTGCTAATCGTTCGTACATAAACAAACTAAAAAAGTTCTCGTTCTGGAGATTGCGACACTATCGCATACGCATCCTTGGCCGACTCTACCACAGCCACAATTTTTATGTCGTTCGCATCAATCGCGTCTTGCGTACCGTAGACTGCCGTCTCTAACCACTCAATAAGCGGTGTCCAATGTTCTTTTCCTACTAAAACTATTGGCATTCGTGCTGACTTCCCAGTTTGGATGAGAGTAATAAGTTCGAAAAGTTCATCTAAAGTGCCAAACCCACCCGGGAAAAAAACATAAGCCTGCGCAGCAGCTGCAAGCATGACTTTCCGAGTAAAGAAATAATAAAAACCGTGAGAAAGAGAAGTGTAAGGATTGAGACGCTGTTCGTGCGGAAGCTGAATATTCAAGCCAACCGACGGCGCGCCAACTTCAAATGCCCCCCTATTCGCCGCCTCCATAATGCCAGGCCCTCCGCCAGTAATAACAGTGAAGCCACTCTTACCTAACATCTGTCCAAGCGTATAGGCCTCCTTGTACCAATGACTGCTCGGATGCGCTCTTGCTGAACCGAAAATCGATATTTCGTGCTCAACACGAGTGAGAAGTTCAAACCCTTCAACCAGCTCCGCCATTACACGAAATACACGCCAAGAAATCTCAGATGCATGAAGAGTCATCCCACCTTGACGGCATGCGGCACGCTCTTCTTCATTCAAAGGAAAACGATATGATCCAGAAGTTTTTTTTGACAAAGTTTTTCCACGAAACAATCCCATAGATGTGACTATTGTATCATCCCCTCCTTACGCAAAACGCATCGAAGGTCAACGATCAATGATCCTTTCATGCTTGAAAGAATCTGTTCCCGATTCATTGAAGAAAACTCTGGCCAATTCGTCATGATCACTAAAGCATCAGCGTCGCTAACCGCATCGAGCATGCCACGAGCAATTTCTACTCGAGAAAAATCCGAAGAAAGCGAGCGAACAAGAGGATCAAACGCAATAATATTTGCATCTGCAGCTAAGCACTGTCGAAGAAGTTCTAAGGCCGGCGCATCACGAACATCATCAGTCCCTGGCTTAAAAGCCAAACCCCAAACCGCGATTCGCTTCCCTGCCAGCGAACCCAATTCTTGTTCTAGCATGCGATAAGACAAAGATTGACGCTCGGTGTTTACCAAGGTTGTTGCCTGCAGAATCTTTAAAGGCGTCCCGACAGAATCACCGAGATGCATAAGCGCTCGAACATCTTTCGGAAAACAACTTCCACCATATCCAGGACCTGGCTCTAAAAACTTCGAACCAATTCTGTCATCAAGTCCCATTCCTTTTGCAACAATACGAGCATCTGCACCAACAACGTCGCATAACCCAGCTATCTCATTAATAAAACTTATCTTTGTAGCTAAGAAACTATTACTCGCATACTTAATCATTTCCGCTGTAACGGTATCCGTAACAACAATCGGCGCATCGACATCTTTATAAATTTCTTTTACCGTCGCCGAATCCTCACCGCTATCTGCGCCAAGAACAATCCTCGATGGATGCAAACCGTCATATACCGCATTTCCTTCGCGCAAAAACTCTGGATTTGCAACAACTCTCAATCTTCCATTCACAAATTCAGTAATCAATCGACTTGTTCCAGGTGGAACTGTCGACTTTAAAACAAATACGTTATTCGGTGCTACTTCTGCGCATGTTAACGCAGCAGATTTTACAAAAGACAAATCTGCAGAGCCGTCTGCGGCACTCGGAGTTCCAACACAACAAAAGACAATGTCGCATGTACACGCCAATGAAAGATCCGTCGTAAAGATCACTGGAGTCGATGCAGAACAAAAAACTTCCAGCATCCCTTGTTCAAAAAAAGGCAAACCTCCTTGTTGCAGAATTTCAATCTTCTTCTCATTCAGGTCTGCACAGGTTACAGAGAAACCCCGAGCCGCAAAACTCGCCGCAGTTGCAAGTCCAACGTATCCCGCTCCGAGAATGCCGATTGTTTTCATACAAGAAGTATTTTACTCATCCGTATCTGCGAATGCACCTTGTGCAGCAATATTTCCAGAAGGAGTAGAAACACCGTCATTCGGTTCCACCATAACAACAACATTTGGATATTCAACTGGACATTGAACAGAAAAAACTTTCGCGAATGTTCCATCTGCTCGAGTCTCGAGAACTCCTGCAGACTGCACATCTGCCAATCCGTCTTTCACCATCCAAACTTCATACGAAGTATTTAGCGCTAATGCCGGAAGATGAAGTACTACATTATATTCAGCGTTCTCTTCACTCCCACGCCTATACACCACGCCAGCCAACGCACCGTCAATTCCTGTAATCGACGCACTTCCGTCCAAAACCACCGGTGAAGAAAGAGTTACAACATCTAATGTTTCCGCTTGTGTTGCTACGGCTTTTTCATTACTTGTTCGGAACCATCCAATGAGCCGAAATACGAGAAATCCACCCAATCCAACAACAATCAAACAAAGAATGACGCTTCCGATCCCGCCTCTCGATCTGGATCCTCGATGTTTATAACTTTGATGCATCATACGGATTCAATTGCATTTGCAATAACCTCTGCCGGATTAACCTCGACGATTCTTGGAATAATACACTCAGCAATCGGAGCAGAGACCATTCCTGCAAGCGCAGTTGCTGCCGCAATCTTCATTTCACTTGTTAACTTACTTGCTCGACGATTCAAAAGACCACGAAAAAGACCTGGATACACTAGAACATTATTGATCTGATTTGGATAATCAGAACGTCCAGTCGCGATCACTGCCGCACCGGCGGCTTTTGCATCTTCAGCCTCAATTTCTGGTACTGGATTTGCAAGGGCGAAAACGATTGGGTTCTTTGCCATGCTCCGCACCATGTCTTGAGTCACAAGATGTGGCCGACTAACGCCAATAAATACATCAGCACCGGTCATGGCATCTGCAAGGCCGCCTTCGATGCTTTTCGCATTCGTCATGGATGAAAGTTGCAGCTTCTCTCCGGACAAATCTGTTCGATGTTTGCCAACGATTCCTTTCGAGTCTAGAAGAACGACGTTTGCAACGCCTGAATCGATAAGAAGCCGAGTTATTGCAACGCCAGCAGCGCCGGCGCCATTCACAACCACAGACAATGACGACAATTCACGACCAACAACTTTTGCCGCATTCATCAAGCCAGCAAGCACAACAATCGCCGTTGCATGCTGGTCGTCATGCATGACCGGAATATCTAAAAGCTCAATAAGCCGTTTTTCTACGTCAAAACATATTGGCGCAGCAATGTCTTCCAAATGGATTCCACCAAATGTTGGAGCAATCATTCGTACCGCCTCAACAATGTCGTCTGCGTTTTGACTTGCAAGCACAATTGGAACTGCGTCGATATTCGCGTACTTTTTGTAAAGCACTGCCTTGCCTTCCATGACTGGCAGTCCTGCTTCTGGGCCAATATTTCCCAAACCAAGAACGGAAGAACCGTCAGAAACAACTGCGACAGTTCGGCCCTTCATGGTCATGTCGTAAGCAAGACTCTTGTCTTTCGCAATCGCTAAACACGGCGCTGCAACTCCCGGCGTGTACGCAATACTCAAATCATCTTGCGTTTCAAGCGACATAAGGCTTGTTATCGCCCATTTTCCTGCATGCTTTTTATGTTCCTCAATAGAACGTTCTGCGTAATTGTGTGATGCCATAGAAGAAAACTAGTAGTCACCTAAAAATGATTTCGGAGATTCTTTTCTTGTTACCGTTTCGCCCATGTCGTCGAGTACGATTGTGGGTCCATCCTCATCTTCCCACGATTGCTTCTTCACCGCACGTGATTGATATACTCCGCCACCATATGAAGATTGACTCCACTGTGGCATCTGCCGCCTTAACCGCACATTTTCTATCATTCCCAAAGGAATCTCTTGAATAAAAGGCGACGGTTCTCGAACGTCGATTGAATCAAATCCAGTAACCAGCGGATACGTCAAAAAAAGTTTTGACTTGGCTCGTGTTACAGCAACATAAAAAAGTCGACGCTCTTCTTCCAGTCCACCATGCTCACCCATACTCCGGTCACTAGGAAACATTCCGCCGGCACAATGCAATACAAACACCGCATCCCATTCCAGTCCCTTTGCCTGATGGATCGTCGACAGAATAAGCTTTTCTTCTCCGCTTCCACTATCAGCTTCATGCGAAGTGTCATCCATGCGCCCGCCAAAGTCTCCAGTCAATGTCATTGCATCTAAAAATTCACCAAGATCTTTGTACTGTTCTGCAAATACAGACAATTGCTCAAGATCATCTAATCTGTCTCGGTAATTCGGATACTCAGATTCTAAATACATTCGATACGATTCGTGAGAAGCAAAGGAACGAACTGCACTAGCAGGAATCGGCGCAGCAAACATTGCTCGCAGAATGTTCGACGTATGACGGAATCCTTCTGCTGCACGAGCGCCAATATTCAACGGAGAATCCAAGGCTTCCTGTGCAGACTCAAACTGTGCCATGTGTTCTGCAATCTTCTGGCTTGTTGTTAAACCCAACCCTGGTTGAATCTGTAAGGCGCGCAGCCAAGCAACCACATCGCGACCGTTTCGAAGCAGCCGAAGGTGAGAAACGGCGTCCTTAATATGTGCCCGTTCAAAAAATTTCATTCCGCCACGATATTCATACGGAATCGAGCGCTTCATCAACTCGAATTCCACAGCTTGCGAATGAAATGCTGCACGGAAAAGAACGGCAATATTCTTCAATGGACATCCTTCATCTATCAACCCCAAAATCTGCTCAACAACATATTGGCCCTCTTCTCGCGCGTCATTCGCCGGAACCACAAATGGCTTTTCACCAGACAATCTTGCAGAGAACAATTCTTTTTCAAACTGGTCTGTATTATTCGCAATCACCGCGTTTGCAACATTCAAGATTTCTGGCGTTGACCGATAGTTTGTTACCAATCGAAAGGTTCGAGCGTCAGAGTATCGTTTTGGAAAATCAAGAATGTTTCGAATCTCTGCCGCACGAAATGAGTAAATACTTTGCGCGTCGTCACCAACCACTAAGACGTTCCGATGAACACCAGCGAGAAGATCAACAATATCTGACTGAATAATGTTCGTATCTTGGAACTCATCCACCAAAATATATTGAAATCGATTCGCAAGCTGTTCTCGAACCGCGTGATTGTTTTGAAGTAAAAGTAAAAGTTGCAAAAGTAAATCATCAAAATCCATGCTTCGCGCTGTTCGCTTTGCAGAAGCGTATCGCTCTGCAACCATGCTAATCTCCGGGAAAATTGCCCCGAAATGATTCGCTCTCTCTTCAACAACACTCTTCAGCGGAATTCGCGCATTCTCACTATATGAAATCAAACCTCGCAGCACATTCACACTCGGAAAGCGTTTTCCTTTCGTGTCGATGCGCAATTCTTTAATGCACAATTTCATCATGTCGTTCGCGTCGTCTTCATCCAAAATAGAAAAGTCATTTCCAAATCCCGTCTGCGATCCATACATGCGAAGAATTCTGTTTGCGATTGAATGAAATGTTCCAGACCACAATCCGCTTGGATATGCCCGCAACAATCCCTCAACTCGCACCATCATTTCCTTTGCTGCTTTGTTCGTAAACGTCAAAAGCAATATTCTGTCTGTTGGCACACCGTGCTCGAGCAACCATGCAACTCGGTATGTAATAGTCCTTGTTTTTCCGCTCCCCGCCCCTGCAAGAACCAACGTTGGTCCTCCTGAGCTCGATACCGCGCAAAACTGCTCTTCATTGAGTTCGTTTTTATAATCAATATGTAAATTTGGTGACAGTTGATTCGCAGATAAAACAAAATCTTTCATACTGTCCGTAGTGTAATAGATGAACGTCGATACAAGAAATAAACTCAAACGCCGGGGAAGCTACCCCGGCGTCGCGTGACTACCTAGTCGATTTTGTAAGCGGTAGAAGAGCACGAACAAAATCGTCTAACGACAGAGCCCTGTGGATTTCTTTTTCGAACTCGAATGTGATCCATCCATCAGAAGACACCTTGGCACATTTCCAGTCAGACAACCCGCCCTCACGGCTAGGCGTATTCACATTGAACCTTGCCCCATGGGAATACGTTGAGGTGTGTACATGAAGAACAAAAGTTCTCGGCTTCTTTTTTGCTCCAGGCTCTTCCCTTCTCGTTTTCTGGAATCGCTCTACAGAAACCAGGCGCCCTTCAGTGAGCACAACAATGAACACCTTTTCCGAAAATGGATTCCAGTCAGTGGCCCTGGAAATAACCAGCAACGTGGAAGCGGAGAATATCAGAGCGCATGTCGAGCCAAGAATTTCGTAGCTCATCCAACCCGTAACCACGGAAGCGCCAAGAAAAACAACCGCGAACAGTGCCGCAAAACAGTGTTCGACCCGACTACGAGAAAGGTCCTCTTTGTCGATACGAAGAATCTGAGCCCGCGCATCACCAGGATTCCTGCCGTGACTATCCATCAGATCACCTCCTTGAAATACTGCAGTTATCACAACAAACCCCCGGAGAGTAACAGACTTCAAATCATCAAACAAGAATGAAAGAAAAATTGACCACGAACAAAATCTCCGCTAATCTTCGCCCCGGACATTCCAGTCCTCAACCCTTGGAGCGTCATGCTCATACTTCCACCCTACTCTTTCCTCCCCCCGGGACTCATCGAGTGCGAGAGACCGGAAAATCTTCATCTCAAAATTGTTCCGTCGAAACACCTCATTTTCGGAAGATGCGGACATAAGTTCAGCGTGTCTGGCAGCTCCACTCTCGTAATAGACGGAACCGTTGAAAAAGTCGCAGACACTGCAAGTCTCTGCAAACCAACGTCAATGAACTCCGTACGACTTCTAAGAAGCCGTTGGCTCCTGAGAAACCTTCTCTTTTCGACGAGCCTACATCGTTGCGACGAATGCAGAAGAAGAGAGGAACTCGACTCGACCATCATATGCCCCATGTGCATGGGAACGATCCCGCCACGTTTTCTGTGCAGGATAGAGAAGGAGGGATCTGTACGTTCGATGCTTGGAGAACGGCAAGATCGCATTCAACATGCAACAAAGGTCATGAGCGCAGAAGATGAACAAACGGAAATCATCGTCTGCGAAAGTTGCGGACGTCGCAGAGGATCCAGTACGACGCTCTTTCGCTGGAGCGGCAAATACGTCATTCCGTTTACTGATCAATGACCAAGCAGAAAAAACGCACGGCTCCGCTCTACGAGAGTGGGGCCGTGATGTGTTTAAGAAATGATAAGGAATTCTTTTTCGTACTTCTGCAACTTCTTTATTTCTATTTCTCTTTTTCTCGCGTCACCTTCTGATTCCTTTTCTTCATGCCAAACAAGAGTCACCGGCAGCCTCGCCCTTGTGTATTTCGCGCCTTTTCCGGTGTTGTGCGCAACAATTCGCTTACAGATATCTGTCGAAATTCCTGTATACAACGTTCCATCAGCACAACGAAGGATGTAAACATTCCATGTTGGCATAAATGTTATTGCAACTGAATATCATGACTCCGAATCGCCCGTCGTCGCTTGACGTAATCTGGAATTGTTCTTGCGACAAGATTCCAAAACTTTGCAGAATGATTCATCTGTCCTAAATGACAAAGCTCATGAACAATGATGTAGTCGGAAAGATGTGAAGGCAGAAGCGCGATCTTGTAATTAAAATTCAAATTCCCTTTTCCCGAACAACTCCCCCATCTGGTTCGCTGATTACGAATCGCGATACGGTTCCACGAGAAACCGTAAATCTGATTAAAATATTCGAGCCGTTCATTTACAAGTCGCAATGCATTCCTTTTATCTTCCGCGACTTCTTTCGCTGTTCGTTTCGGTGCCACCGGCTTTGCATGTTTCTTCGCAAAAGAAATCTTCGCTAAAATCCAATCCGCTTTTTGCGCAATTGTCTGTTCAATCATGCGTTTCGGAAGCAACACCGGCGCCGTTACCACAAGCTTCCCGTCTGCATGAACCGCAAACCTCAGCACCCGAGAAAAGCGCTTACGGCGAAGAATGTAAGGAATATTTTGAAAACTACGCAATTCCTCCTGCGGCTTTTGCATACTGACAATACACGCAGTCATCTGCTGCCTTCGGAGTTTTACTTGACTGCAAACACGTTCGCATCTTCATCAATGTTTCTGCAATCCAATCATCATTGCCAGTATACGGAAGAACCTTCACATCAAATTCAATCTTTCCATCAAACGCTGCAACATCTTGTCTGCCATTGCAGTACACAAAATAGCCAGTCGACAAAACAACAAATCCCATTCTCCGCAAAATCCATTGATAGATTTCCATTTGCCGCTTGTAACTCATTTGCCAATCAGCATCCAAAGTTACCTCACTACTTTTACTGGTCGCCTTATAATCCACCACAATAATCTCGCCATTTGGCGCGACCCAAAGATCGTCTACTGCACCGGTGACCAAGAAGTTAGACGGTTCATCCACCACCTGACACCCAACAAAATTCTCTCTCCACCGATCCATCTCCTCATGCGCAAACGGAATGGCATTAATCCCATATTCCCTCATCAACGGATGCGCCGTCCCCGCTACCCGATGCACATCAAATTCCTTCTTCAACAACAAATCGACCGTCTTATTGATGTTAAACGGCGGCCCACTTGGCCTTCTAATCCCTAACCGTCGATCAAGATAAAAACATCGTGGGCATTTTACAAAGTCTTCGATTTTAGAACGTGAAACTTTGTATGGGGATTTTGATGCGGGATCGTAGAGGTTGCGGGTGCGGGACATATTTTTTTACTCAAAATCTTTCAATATAACACCTTCTTAAGTTTTTCATTCCATCTTCTTTTAGCAATTCCGTCTCAACACACTACTGTCAGTGAGAATAAGAAAAAACGCCTTCGAGTGTATAGAAATGTTCGTTAATCCAAAAAAGCCAAAGCCGCTTCCTCATCCTTTTCAACGAAGATTTCAACGGCTCGCTTTGCTTTTTCAAGTAGGACTTTTGCTTGTTTACGTAGTTGCAAAGCTTCTAACACCTTGTTTGCAAGTTCTTCTTGTTTTGCATCTGCGAGCATTGGTATTTTGACCTGCATAGCACTTTCTGGCTTCAAGTGAGCGATAATCGCGCCTCCTGACATTCGCTCAATCTGAGTTTTGCAGTAGAAAGAGTTGAGGACCAATGCAAGGTAGTTGTTGTTTATCTTTACCTTCGGTTTAAGGCGCAGAAACGCACCACTCATAATTGCATCAACATCCTCATTGAGAGCAAACGAAATGCCGATTGTGCCATCTTTTGTGAACAAAACTTCGCCCTTGTTTGGCTTATAGTTTTCCTTCAATCCTTCGTACAACTCTTCTGAAATTTTCTTCTCAACATCCTCTATGCCGTAGATAGTAAAATCAGAAACACGAATGAAATCTTTCCCTTCTTCTGCATACGCTTCGCTTCCAACTTCAACGCCTTTCTTTACTGAAACGATGTCGCCAAGTTTCTCTTGTTGAACTTTTGATACTCTCTTAGTTATCTCATCGTATTTTGGTTGCCAATACTCGGCATCAAAGCGACTGTCTGCTAACGCTTCGCTAAAGTTTCGGACCGAGATAGTTTCTTCAGTGCCTTTGTAGCCCTCAAGATTGATTTCTTTAAGAAGCATCTGTTCAGCTTCTCTGTACACGTTCTCGCTCGCTGTTTTCTTTTCGTACGCATCCAAGATAAGCTTCTGAACAGTATTCTCAATCTGTTTTTTGGGTTGTACAATCTTCAGTTCTTCAAGAATAGTTAGGTTTATGTGTCCCTGAACACCCCCACTTGCAAACCTCATCAACTGAAAACGCCCATACATTGAGTTTAAGAAAGCAGTTAGGTAAAACGGGCTTACGTTTTCTTTTGAACGGATAATAATGATATCGGCAGAGTTTGTCTTTTCATCTTCAAGGTAAACTGAAGCGTTGCCAAAAGAACCACTGCGAGCAATCAAAATGTCGTTCTTAGACACTTGTGATTTTTTGAGCTTTTTATGAAAATCATCGTTTATCCTTTGACATTCTGCTACATCTACAAAAAACTCTTTCACATTTCGTGTTTGCAATAGTAAAACCCCTTTATCATCGTACTCAGATACCATTGAGCCAACAAAGCCCACATCTATTTTTTCTGAAAGCTCTCCTAGTAACTCAACATCTTTTCTTTCATTGATTAAGCTATCAAGAGCTACAAAATGAGGGTCGTAATACTCAGCATCAAGACGACCAACTAAATCACTGTAGTTTATTACCGAGATTGCGAGGTTGTTTTCTTTTGTAATCGTTTGCCAAGACATAGTTATTTCAAGAAGCTAAGACCTTGCTCTTTACCCCAAGCAACAAAGGCTTGAGCGATTTCATCGAGGTCGCTTAGATACTCGGGATTGCCATTTTCATCCTTCACGGCTTGTCCTTCTTCGTCTTTCTCAAAAATATAATCACCACTATTATCTTTGAATGATTGCTTTTGTGTGGCAAAGAAAATAGGATAATCTTTTACAGTCGAACTTCCACCAGCATCTACTTCATTTTCATTCCACTTCTGCAAGAAAATAACAGAGGTCTTTGTGCCTGTGTGTGGCTTAAACGAATTACCGTGTAGCCCTACAACCGCCAAGATACGAGCCTTTTGCATTATGTATTTACGAACATATTCCTCACTTGTGTTATTAAAAATACCCTGCGGAAGTACGACAGCAAGCCTACCTCCTGCTTTTACAAAATCAAGGTTCTTCTCAATGAAAAGCAAATGTCTGTCTACTGATTTTTGCATTTTGCCTTTGGCGTTTTTACCGAGAACATATTGCGAGAGAAGGTGTTTTTCTTTTACCTCACCCGCAAAAGGGGGGTTAGCAAGCAAAACATCAAATTCTAACTCTTTTAAGGAATCTAGATTATCAAAATATTTCGTGTTGTCATCAAAGTATTTTACAAGATCGAGTTCTCTTAGTTCGCTTTTAAACTTTTCAGGCCACTCTTTGGTATCAAGTGAGGTGGTTTTGTAGATATGACTTTTGCCGTCGCCAGCAATAACCATAATTGCACGACTTATCTTTGTTGATTTTTCGTCAAAATCTATACCGAACAAGTATCGCATCGCATACTCTTTCATTCCTGCTTTTGAAAGGTTATCGTTTCTAGCAACATACTGCATTGCATGTACCAAGAACCCAGCACTACCGCACGCTGTATCTATGACATATTCTTTTTTCTTTGGGTTCATCATTTGCACACACATATCAATCACAATACGAGGCGTAAAGTATTGACCTTTCTTGCCTTTGGCTACATCAGGGAGCAGGTATTCAAAGGCCTCGTCGATGATGCGGAGATTGGAGCCGAACAAGCGTACGTCCTGTAATTCACCGACACAGATAGAGAGATGTTCAGGCGATAGCTTGATTCTGTCAGTCCTCTCAAAGATTTCAGGCCATTCTTTTTTTGCGTCCTCAAATAAATCGTCAATTACTTTTTTTGTATCCTCAGGCTTGCCATTAGGACTCTTTCTGAAATAGAGCTCTTCGCCATTGCGAGAAATGGCCTCCTTTTCGTCGTAGAGCTTTGAATAGATGAGTTTAAATATCTCATCAAAGCTATCAAAACCGGATTGAGCAAGTACCAATTCTTCAAGTGTTGTAATAATTATCTTAAGATCTTGTTCATGCAGATCTTTAAGAACCTTTCGTTTTTGAAGAACATCGGAAACATCTTCTCCGTATGCGGGTATTTGATCTAAAGTATCAAAATCCTTTGGATACGGACGGAACAATATCAACTGATACTTGCCATTAAGCGCAACACCAATCGGCGAACCCTCTGCATTCAAATATGACTTTAACTGCTGAATATCATTCTCGACATTTGGCGCTTTGACTTCGATAATCATCTTTATCGTTTGCCAAGTTTCGTTTGTATACACGACAATATCAGCTCGTTTATTGTCATTTTTCTCACGACCAAACTGCACGATCTTTTCAAGTTCGATGTGTGCCTTTGGATACTTGTACTTCTTTGTAAGTTCTAAAAGGTAAAGCTGACGAACAATTTCCTCGGGCGCAGATTTACCCGTCTTTTCATTGTAGACAAGTTTTTCTTCCTCTAATCTCGAAATAGATTTTACGTAATACTTACCCTCCTCCTTTTGATATATTTCAATCTTGGCCAAATCATCGAACATTAGAAGATCCTGTTCGGGATTTTTAAAGATTTTACTTAAAATCTGCTGAGTTATGGTCATATTTTTTGGCCGAATTATAAATACCTCGCCTTATTCCTCAAATGTTCCTCATACGTTTCTGCATAATAGATGTCGCCTTCGTCTGTTGTGAGGAAGTAATAATAATCATTATGCGTTGGGTGAAGGACAGCGTTGAGGGCGTTGAGGCCTGGGGCAGAAATTGGGCCGGGTGGGAGGCCGGGGTTTTTGTAGGTGTTGTAAGGGGAATCCACTTCAAGATCGGCGTAGGTTGGGCTTGGGTTATCGCCGTCAATGATGTAGTTAATGGTGGCATCGGATTGAAGCGGCATGCCAATGTCTAATCGTTTCAAGAAAACATCAGCAACATTTTTCATGGTCTCTGCAGTGCGAACTTCTTTTTCAACAATCGAAGCCAACGTAAGAATGTCATGCGTACTCATGCCTGCAGAATCGCCGGTTGCAACACCAATCTCATTCACTCGCGTTTCCATGGTACGCAACATGGTTTCTGCAATCACGTCTGCGGTGGCGTCCGTATTGAATTCGTAGGTATCTGGAAAAAGATAGCCTTCTAAATCAACGCCAGATGGCTTTCCTGCGCTTACCACAAATGGATCGCTCGCAAGCTCACTCTTTGCCGAAGTCGCAAACTGCCACGCTTCAAGAGAAATCTCTGGCAATGCGGCATGAATACGCTCCCCCATTTGCACAAGAGAAAATCCTTCTGGAATCGTAATGCGCACCGATGTTGATTGAATGCTTTGTAAGGTATCGATAATCGCAGAATAACTCATGCCCTCTTGAAAAACATAGGTTCCCGGATAGACCGTCTCGACATCAAACAATCGTGCATACACCCGAAGCCAAAACGAGCTTGCAATATCGTTCTGATGCAACCTTGATGCAACGGTTCCAAAAATATCAGTCTCCTCTACGGTCATTGGAATGTCTTTTGCGTCAGCATTTGGCTCCCGCAACCATGCCGCATTCACAAAGAGATAGCTCGCAATAAGAAAAAAGACGACGACCATGCCGACAAACGCGGAAAGAATTTGTAAACGACCAGGAAAACGAGAAGGTTGGTAGGGATAAGGCATAGGGGTGAGCGACCTCCTCATACTCCCCCTTGGTAAGGGGGAGGTAGCTTGGCGGACGCGAGAGGAAAAGAAAGTGATGAGAGTAAAGAATTGATGTGTGTCGGGAGTGAAGACCGCGTCTTCCCCCTCCTTAACAAGGAGGGGGCTAGGGGGAGGTAGCTCATCGCTTCTTCATCTTTTCAATATGCGCAGCAACACGAGCTAATCGTTCTGGGGTACCGCTATCAAACCATGGCTCGGTTGCATGATAAAAACCAACTGGCCTGCCAGAGCGCGCAATTCTTGGCCAAAGATGCACTTCATTTGATATTGGCAAAACGTCGTCTACCACGTCACGAACGGATTTATTCATGACATACCAACCAGAACTAATGAACCCCGTTTCTTTTCCAAGAAGCTCAAGTTCAGACTGCGATCGATCGACATACGCTTCAAGATTTTTGCGTTCTACACTTGGACGCAAAATTTCATATTTCGCAATATCTGCGCTTGGAAGTTCAATGGCGGCGATTGTTGCGATCTCTCCGTACTTTTTATGATGCTCTATAAACGCGGGAACGTTGATCCAAAAAAGATTGTCTGCGTTTGCCACGATGAAATCATCTGCAACGTCATCCCAATTCACAAGCTTCGTCCAGCCACCAGTGCCCATTGGTTCTGGTTCGACAAGATACGAAAGTTGCATGCCGAGCCTTGATCCTTCACCAAACTCATCAACGATCATGTGGCCAAGATGTGCAACAGAAATCGCAACATTCGTTATTCCAGCAGCTTGAAGATGTTCAAGAACGTACTGCATCATTGGCTTGCCATGAATTGGTACGAGTGGCTTTGGAAGATGGTCTGTTAATGGTGCAAGACGCGTTCCTTTTCCGCCTGCAAGAAGAATTGCTTCAATCATATCTGCTCCATTTCTATCACAAAACGCGGACTCTTTCGAGCCCGCGTTTTGAATGGTAACTTCTACGCGTTCAGTTCACTTCGAGTGCTCATGCCACTTGTATCTACATCAATTTCCGATGCAGACTGAATATCATCTCCGATTGTGAATTGACCCCATGCCGTTGCAGGAACGTCAATCACGTAATCTGCCCAATTCGATCCATACAATTCCGTCGCAAGAGCTTCGGAAGTAATCCATCGAAGAATGTTGCCCTCCTCGAGCGCGTAAACATTATTCACTGATTGCACCTTAATCAAAACAGATCCAGCCTTCGCCATCATCGGAGCACCAATAGGATAGTTTGTAAGGCTCTCATCCGTTACGTTAACAACTGAACTGAAATCATCTGCATAGGTGAAGAAAGTTTGGCTGTCCAAGAATGGGCGACGAGCTCCGTCTGCACCAATAAAGTACACAGTGCTCCACGATTCCCCTCTCATGAAGGTTCCTTCAGCGAGCAATGTTGTAGCATCGCCCGAATCTGTTGAAGTTTCATCTGAAATCGATTCTTCTGTTCCGATACTGAAGGCATCAGAAGAATCTGTAGCAAGAACAGTTACAAGGTCTGTCCCTTCTGCAAGAATCGTTACACTCTGTGCAGAAATACTTGGGGCAGTCCATGTATACGCACCATCATTCACAGTATTCTCAATGATCGAATTTGACGTCACCCCTCCATCTGTTGAATACGCAAGATTCACATAACTTGGCGTGCCCGTGCCGCTTGAAGTGTTCCAAGCAATTGCAATTTCATCTCCCGGCATGAACACATCCGCAGCTACAGGAAGAGTCATCATGATTCCGTAAGTTAATGGAGTTGACGAATATTCAGAAGCTGAGGAAGTTCTCGTAATAGTGTCTGCGGTAACAGCGGCGTCTGTGTCGTGAACTGCGTCTGCCGAAGTTGTTGTTGTAATTGTATATGTTCCAGTCGATCCTGCTGTACCAGGATTTACAATCATACTGATTGTACAAATCTGCGCACCGGCAGCTTCAGCGTCTCCTCCGCTCCGAGTCAATGTCACAACCTGTCCAGCAACAGCCGTAGTAAATGAGCCATTCATAGTAGAACACGTTCCACCGGTTGCGCCAGTAACGTTAAATCCGGAAGGGAATGTGACCACAATCTTTCCCGTCGATTCCAATGCATTAACCATTGTAAAATACACTGTCGCTGTACTTGATGTTGCGCTCCTCAAATTTGATGGCTCAACATTTGTAGAGGTTAATGTAGCCGCAACAATGGTATCTGCAGTAACAGCAGAGTCAGAGTCATGAACAACGCCTGAAGAATTTCTCGTTTTAATCATGTAAGTCCCAGTCGAACCTGCAGTTACTGGATTTACTATTGCATTAATCGTACATGTCTTTGCGCCAATCGTCGCAGTACTACCGCCACTTCGAGTTAGCGTTACCACTTGATCTGCAACGGTAGTAGTAAATGAACCATCCATTCCGGAACACGTTCCACCGGTTGCACCAGTAACCCCATATCCACTTGGAAATGTGACTTCAATCTTTCCATCTAATTCCAATGTATTGAGCATGGTAAAAGTAGCCGTCGCCATACCAGACGCCCCAGCAATCAACGTCGCTGGTTGTACATTTGTCGATCCTAGCGCCCCTGGAGAAATAGTATCTGCAGCAACGGCAGCGTCTGTATCGTGAACTGCATCTGCTGAAGTTGTTGTTGTGATTGTATAGGTTCCAGTTGATCCCATAATTCCCGGGTTCGAGATTCCACTGACCGTACAAGAATGTGCACCAGCCAATGCGACCCCACCAGTACTACGCGTCAATATTACAGTCTGAGTATCGACACTCGTAGCAAATGAACCGTCCATAGTAGAACACGCCCCGCTTGCTGCACTTGCTACATTAAATCCTGATGGAAAGGTAACCTTAATCTTTCCATTTGCTTCGAGTGTATTCACCGAAGTAAATGTGATCGTCACTGTGGTAGATGCCCCAGCAGTTAATGTTGAAGGCTGAACGTTTGTTGATGTTAATGCTGCGGCGACGATAGTATCTGCAGCAACGGCAGCATCAACGTCGACCTCAACATTCGATACGTCAGTCGTTTGGATTGTGTAAGTTCCAGTGGAACCGGCAACATTAGGATTTACGATTCCGTTAATTGTACAGGTCTGCGGTCCAGTGGCCTCTGGATTATTTCCAGGACCTCCACGAGCGATCGTGACGACTTGATCTGCAACGGTAGTAGTAAATACGCCATCCATCGTTGAACAAGTTCCTCCACTTGCACCGGCTACATTAAATCCTGATGGAAAGGTAACTTTAATTTTTCCATCCCCTGGAAGTTCTGTTGCCGTTGTAAATGTGGCTGTAACAACACTCGTAGCCCCAGCAACTAATGACGCAGGCTGAACGTTCGTTGATGTCAAACCCGCAGCATGAGCAAACTGTGCAGTCCCAAGAAATCCAGACAGCGCAATCATGGTACCTGTGAGTACTGCAGCAATGCGTTTTGCGGCAGCCAATCGTGTTCGCGTTTCAATCATAAGATATGAGTGAATAAAAATTGTTCCTTCTAAGCATACTCCACATAACCCAAAGTCAATGTTTCATTATCCACAAAATTCTATAAAACTGAAAGAAAAATACTCGTGACCACTAAGCTAAAAAACAAATCGAGTATTGCCAAATTATGAATCGAATCCATGCACCTAAAGCAATGGAGTCCCTGTCATTTCTGGGGGCTGAGGAATACCAAGAATTGCTAACATAGTCGGCGCAATATCTGCCAATATACCGCACGGAGGCATGAGAGAAAGGTCGCCGTCTGGTGCATCACCAGCAATCGAAGGCTTCCCTTCAAACTGCTTTCCAACAATCCAAAAAGGCACTGGATTTGTTGAATGCTCTTTATCAATATCATGAGTCTGTAAATTCAAAACTTCTTCTGCATTTCCGTGATCCGCTGTTATAAAAATCACTCCATCTTTTGCCAAAACTGCCTCAACAATCTTCCCCACACATCCATCAATCGTCTCTACACCCTTAATTGTTGCCTCCAAATCACCCGTATGCCCAACCATGTCTGCATTTGCAAAATTCGCAATAATTACATCGTAATTATTGCTACCAATCTCTTCTAAAATCTTATCAGCAATAGAAATCGCGCTCATCTCTGGCGCCTCAGAATACGAAGAAACGTGAGGGGAAGGAATAAGCGCTCGATCTTCATGTAAAAACGGCTCCTCACGTGTTCCATTAAAGAAAAATGTTACATGCGCATACTTTTCTGTTTCTGCTACATGAAGTTGCACCAGCCCTGCATCTGAAAGAACTTCCGCGAGTGGATGAATCACCTTTTCTGGCGTAAAAGCAACAGAAACTGGCAATCCAGATTCATATTCGGTCATTGTTACAAACAATACATCGCGAATTGGTTCGCGATGGAACGATTCAAAAACCGGCATAACAAAAGCCTTTGTAAGTTCACGAGCACGATCTGGACGATAATTCCAAAAAATAACCGCATCCCCTGGAGTAACCACTGCCACAGGCTTACCGTCCTTCTGCAATACAGTCGGAACAAATTCTTCATCATAAACTTCACGCGAATATGACAGCTCAAGCGCTGCAATCGGATCTTCCGCAACGGCATCGGATCGACCAAGTGCAATAGCGTTATACGCCTTCTCGATCCTGTCCCAGCGATTGTCTCTGTCCATTGCAAAATATCTTCCGCTAATTGTCGCAAGCTGCCCAATGCCAATCTCCTTCATGTGCGCAATCGCATTTTTTATAAAATCAAGTCCAGCATTATAAAGCGTATCTCTTCCATCTAACATTGCATGAACTGCAACGCGCTTTATTCCATGTTCTTTCGCCATTCGAAGCAATGCATAACAATGTTCATCAAACCCATGAACTTTTCCGGAAGAAAGTATTCCCATGAGATGAAGCGTTCCACCTGAAGATTTCACTTTATCTATTGCCGAAACAAGTGCCTCATTTTTCATGAATTCACCATTTGTAATAGCTTTTCCTAAACGCGGCAAAGTCTGGTAATACACGCGTCCCGCACCTATCGCCAAATGTCCAACCTCGCTATTCCCCATCTCACCCCAATTCAGTCCAACCTCTTCACTTGACGCCCGTAATGTCATTGACGGATATCGTTGCGTCAGCATGTGAAACGTTGGAGTTTGTGCACGAGTAATCGCATTCCCTTCTGAGTCAGGAGCAATGCCAAATCCGTCTAAAACCAAAAGAACCACAGGACGTGGACGATGAACATTGCCAGATTGATCAGGCGACATAGATATCGCCATTCTACCATGAAAAATGCCTTATCGGACAGCAACTACGTTCGTATTTACTTCAATAAATACAGAAGGTGTTAACGATTGAAGACCTAAAAATGCTTCCCGTGTTTTCACACTATGAAGGGATCGCAATTTTGCAATTTGTATATCAAGCCGATCTCGTTCATTACGAAGCTCCACATTCCGTTGCTGCAATTCTCGAACCGCATATCCCTTTGTGGCCGCAGCATTCACCTGAGCAACATATAAAATTCCAAAAGCGACCATGCTGCCAGCCATTACTACAGACAACACTCGAGGATTCTTAACGATCCGCTTTAATAATGAAAATTTTCCTCCTTGAATATCCATACTCATTCTATTTTTTTTTCAACAATCCTGAGTTTTGCGCTCCGCGAACGAGGATTGAATCTTTGTTCTTCTAGAGACGCAACAATCGGCCTTTTCGTAACTGAATGAATGTCTTCACGCTCTTTACACCAAACTTTTATTAACCGATCCTCAAGTGAATGAAAGGTGATTATCGCGAATCGTCCTCCGGGACGCAATACATCCACAATACCGACAAGCCCCTTTTCTATCTCCCCAAGCTCATCATTCACGACAATGCGCAATGCTTGAAAAACTCTTGTAGCTGGATGTATTTTTCCGGTTCGAGGGATGACGCTAGTAACAACAGCCGCAAGCTCACCAGTCGTAGTAATTCTAGAAATTCGTCTAGCATCGAAAATAGCCTTAGCAACAATCGAAGCACGCACCTCCTCGCCATATCGTCGAAAAATCGTTGCAAGATCATCCCTGCTCCACGAATTCACGATTTCTTCTGCGGATAAATCCTGACGAACGTCATAACGCATATCTAATGGCCCATCATTCATGAAAGAAAATCCGCGCGAAGCGTCATCAACGTGAACGGAGGAAAAACCCAGATCAATAAACGCGGCATCAAATATTCCAACCGAATGAAGCGCAACATTCCCAAACGAATCGTGAATAAACCTCACTCGGGAATCAAATATGGCAAGGCTTTCCTTCGCGGTGATCAGATTACGATCATCACGATCGAATGCGACAAGCTCACCATCTGGCGATGTCGCAGAAAGGATCAAGGCTGCATGACCGCCAAGACCTACCGTTCCATCCATCACTCGACTACCCGAACGAAGCAATAAGCCTTCGAGTACCTCTTTTGCAAGAACTGGAATATGAGCGTTACCGGACATATGGCTATATGTTCAATCCACCAAGCTCCTCTGCAATCCTTTCCGCATCTTTCTCTGTCTGTGCAACATACGTCGTCCAGCGTTCCATGTCCCAAAGTTCTAATCGCGTATTAACGCCAACAATAACGACATCTTTTTTTAGCCCTGCATACTGACGAAGATACCCAGGCACAATGCATCTTCCCTGTTTGTCCAATGCCACGTCCATTGCACCAGCAAGCATGAGTCTGGCGAATGCACGGGCATTGGACTGTCCCAAGGGCAAATTTGCGAGTGACACTGCAAGCTTGCCCCACTCCTCCATAGGAAGCAGGAATAATGAAGAGTCCAAACCTCGCGTTACCACCGCACCACACGCAAGTGCTTCTCGAAACTTCATAGGGACGGCAAGCCGTCCTTTGTCGTCGATAGTGTGATTGTATTGACCAAGGAACATGGCCGGTGGTTTTTTAAGCCGTCACGAGACGGAGGGGAATTCTCCAAAAATTCTTCGTTTGCAAAAACGTCTACGCACAATCCCCACTTTGTGCCTTCTTGCTCCACTTTACTCCTCCCATGGCCAGTAAACAAAAAAAATAGGCAAATATTGTGGATAAAGCCTATCTTTGTTCTATTTCTTTTAAATACCAGAATTCCGAGATCGAAGAACTCTGTGATACACACCAGCAAATCGATGAGCCTCATCTCTAGCAAGTTGAAATAATGCACGATGCGATTTAACGACTCTGCAAAGCTCTGCATCGTCTAAATCATAAATGAATCGATCCTGCTTTCGATCAAATCCCTTAGCAATCCCGACTACCGGAATCTCGACGCCGAACTCTTTCAAAACCTCTGTCACTCTATTTGTCTGTCCCTCCCCTCCATCAATAACAAACACGTCCGGCAAAGACCACACATTGGGTGATGTTCGAAAACGATTCAATCGCCGACGCATCACCTCTTCCATAGCTGCAACATCATTAACACCTTCAAAACTTTTTATCCGAAACTTTCTATACGCCGACTTATTCGGCTTGCCGTTTTCAAAAACAACCATTGACGCAACAGTTGAGGTTCCGCCTATATGTGCAATGTCATATGCTTCAATTCGACCAAACAGGTTTAGTCTTCCGCCTTCAATAACAATGTTTTTACCAACAATATCCCAGTCATCTTCTCGCATAATCAATGCCACATCGTTCACATGTTCTAACGCGTCAATCTTGTTGCGTAAATCTGCAGCAGTCTCAAAATCCTTCATGATTGCCGCATGCCGCATATCACGACCCATCTGTCTTATGACGGATGTTTTCTTTCCTTCAAAAAATTTTATGAGTTGACCGATAATTCTTCGATATTCTTTTTTTGAAATCTCTCCAGTACAAACACCAGGACATCGGCCTATCTGCGCATCAAAACATTGACGACCTCCATTCTTGTACTCACACAAACTCCAAGGAATCGATCGACGAATAAGATCCAACGCAATCCGTAATGATCGACTACTAATATAAGGACCAAAAACCGCAAGAAACTTTTTTTTCGCAACCGAAGAAAGTGTTTTTGTAAACGGCCGGATTCCCATGCGCTCAAGATCTAAACCGCGCAAAAAGATTGGCTTGGGATAGTCCTCATTTGTAATACACAAATATAAAAAACTTTTATCATCTCGAGAAAGGACATTGTACGGTGGCTGAAATGCACGAATCTGATTTGACTCCAAAACAAGCGCTTCAATAACCGTCGCAGTTTGGATGTAATCAATACGTGCAATATTTAAAACAAGATCTGAAATTCGTGCGTTGTGAGCCTTAACAAAATACGATCCTACACGTTTTTTTAGACTTGTAGCCTTTCCAATATATAAAAGTTTTCCATGTAAATCGTAATAAAAATACACACCAGGCGCATCTGGGAGCTCTTGATTGAGAATGTGAATCGACGAAGGAATCATGCCAATACCTTACCCGAACATCCAAAACACTGCTACCCAAAAATCGTCATAATCATAATCGCAAAAAAGGCACAAAATGTAATACCAACAAAAATCTGAGGGATTCGGAGACTGTTCCGTGGCAGCTCCGAACTCATCCGCGCACGCTCATACGCAACAAGAAGAGCTATTGCAGTAATCGAGCCCAGAATGCCTCCTGTTACAGAAAGAATAGACAAGAGAGAGTTGACTCCAAGAAAGAGAAAAACGAGCGGAACCGTCATAGTTAAAGACCATGCCGGAATAAATCGCAAACGAAAATCAAACAAAAACGTATTCGTTAATGAAGATGCAATATTCATGAAAGCAGAAAATACCACAATAAGTGCGATGACTGAGGCTAGAATGTACACGCCGCTACCAAGAACATTGTTCAAACCAAGAATTGCATTCTCCGAAGTTGCATCTCCAGTAACACCGACTATAGAGAATACAAAAATTCCATAAATACCCAACACAACAGCCAAGGAACGACGGATGACTTGAGGCAGTAAAAATGCCGACCTTCCGAGCAAATCACGAGCCTCTGGAATCGCAGAAATTCCATGAAATGCGAAAACCATCACTCCGAAAGCTACGCCAAGATGTTCAGGCGCAAAACCAAAAAAATTCGGCCAATGAATACTCGGAATTGCGGAAATAGCCAAGACGACAATAAGACAGAAAAAAATGGGAAGTAAAATGCGCTGAATCCGTGAGACAAAAAAAGTTCCTCCGACTGTACTCAATGCTGCGATAACAAAAAATGCTAAAGTCGCCGTAAGGGGCGTCAAGGGAAGAAATGAGAACGTTACTATTCTTAAAAACTGCCCACCGAAAATACAATACGCAAGTAATGCTCCATAAATACTCGCAATGTATGCGGTGGCAGCGATAAACGTTCCAAAATGTCCCAACTCACGACCGACAACCTGAATAAATCTCGCTTTACCGCCACGAACAAGCACAAGATCTGCGTACAACGTAAGAAGAATCGTGCTCAAAAGAGCCACAACGAATAAAAGCGCAGCCCCAAGACTAAAACCGACCTGAGCAACGACAAAAGGCAATGACAGCATTCCAACACCAACTGTCGTGCCAATAATTACACGAGAAGCACGAGCTTTTACAACGGAAACTGAAGGCATAATTACGTATATTGTAGCATGGCATGTTGAAAATCTTGTTATCCCCCTCCCGCCCACACTCTCTCCACTTCCACCAAAAAGCATGGACGTTTACTATGACCACACTATGGTTGATGGCGGCAGAATTCCTCCTCATAACCTTGAAGCCGAGCGCTCATTGCTTGGTGCACTTTTGCTTGATCAAGATGTTCTTCTCAAAATCGGCGACACGCTGAGAAGCGAAGATTTTTACAAAGATTCTCATCGGCTCATGTATGAAACGATGCTTGAACTCGTAGATCGCCACGAGCCAATCGATGTACTCACACTCGGGAATCGACTTGAAGAAAAAGGTGTTCTCAAACAAATCGGCGGCCGCACAGCGCTCGTTGAGCTCACCAATGCAATCACCACGGCAGCGCATGTTGCGCACCATGCAGAAATCATCGCAAAAAAAGCAGCGCTCCGTCGTCTTCTCCATGCAGCAAGCGACATCACGGATCTTGGATTTGATGAATCACAAGATGTTGACGTCCTTCTGGACGAAGCCGAACGCCGTCTCTTTAATGTTTCACAAAACTTCATTAAACAATCGTTCGTCCCTCTTCATAGCGTTCTCACGCAGGCGTTCGATCGTATCGACGAGCTTCATCGCGAACGAGGCAAGCTTCGTGGCGTACCAACAGGATTCGTCGGAATCGATAATCTTCTCGCTGGATTGCAAAATTCTGATCTTATTATTTTAGGTGCACGTCCTTCTGTTGGAAAAACCTCCTTCGCTCTAGACATCATGAGAAGCGTCGCACTAAAAACGAATAAACCCGTTGGATTTTTTAGCTTAGAAATGGCCAAGGAGCAACTCGTTGATCGTCTCATCTCTTCTGAAGCAAATGTTGACTTATGGAAGCTTCGCACCGGGCGACTTTCAGAAAGTGCCGATGACTTTCCACGTATTGGCGACGCGCTTGGCAGACTCGCAGAAGCACCAATTTTTATTGACGATTCTCCAATAGCAACCGTAATGAGCATCCGCACAAAAGCTCGAAGACTCCAAAGCGAACATGGACTTTCCATGATAGTCATTGACTACCTACAGCTCATGGAAGCTAGAAAGAAAACGGACAATCGCGTGCAAGAAGTCGCAGAGATTAGCAGAGGGCTAAAGCAAATCGCTCGCGAACTCTGCGTTCCAGTCCTTGCTCTTGCACAGCTCTCTCGTGCCGTCGAAATGACAAAACCGGCAATTCCAAAACTTGCACATCTCCGCGATTCTGGAAGTATTGAACAAGATGCTGACGTTGTGATGTTCTTATATCGCAAAGCTGCAGATAAGAACTACCAACTCGAAGAACTCACGCCAGAAGAAAAAACGCGCGCCGAAGTCCACATAGCAAAACACCGCAATGGACCGACTGGCATGGTTCCGCTTTTCTGGGATGCAACACATGCTTCATTCAAAAATCTTGATAATCGAACTGGAGGGACACCTGTTAATACCACAGCGCCGAACATACAGCCATCAAACAATTCAAGAACAGAAAATGTCGGGCTCCCGCCAGGAATTCCACCGAAAAATGCAGGGCTTCCGCCAAAGCGCTCAGCTTGATACGATGCACATTATTCCAATCTTTATCTTTCAAATCTTTTTATGTTCAATAAGCTTAAACAGATCAATGACCTCCGCACACAAAGCAAGCAAATGAAAGCAATGCTTGATGAAGTCGTCGTTGTAGGGCAAAGCTCGGGCGGCAAAGTTATGGTCACCGTGAACGGAAGTCATGAAACGCTCGGAGTGCAAGTCGCCGACGATCTTGATCACACAAAAATCGCAGAACACATCAAAGCAGCGCTCAATGATGTAAATAGCAAACTTCAAGGAGAGCTTATGAAAAAAATGAAGGAGATGGGCGGACTAGATGCGTTCAAAAATCTTGGACTGTAAAAACTTCTTTTTACTTTTCCAAAAATAATGTATGCGGAAGTTTCCTGTCGCAATCCATCATGCGGTTTCCGCGCTCGGTCGACTTCCAGGAGTTGGGCCAAAAACTGCACTTCGCTATGCATTTGCACTATTACGATTCTCAAAAAATGATCTTCTTCTCTTAAGCCGATCCATCGTAGACCTCACAACGATCACAACATGTAAAACATGTTTTACTTATGCAGAAAGCGATACGTGCGACATCTGCGCCGACTCGTCTCGCGACGTATCAAAACTTTGCATTGTCGCCGAAGCGCGTGACATTGCCACATTGGAAGCCACGAGCGCATACAAAGGAAAATATTTTGTCCTTGGCGGCGTTTTGAATCCAATCGACGGAATGACTCCAGAAACCCTAAACATCCACGAACTCGTTGATCGATTAAAAAATAATCCATCAATTCATGAATGCATTTTAGCCTTTTCGCCAGACGTCCACGGTGAAACAACAATTCTCTATCTTGCCAGACTTCTCGAACCTTTCAAGGTTTCAACAACTCGACTGGCTCGCGGACTTCCAATGGGAGCAGACATTGAATATGCAGATGAAGTCACATTAGCAAGTGCAATTTCTGGACGTTCAAAAGCGTAAAGATCGCTCAACATCCTTGTCTATTCATCAATGACCCCTTCTTCAGATTCAATGTTTATTTTTCGTTTTCGATTTTCAAGAACCTGTACAACACAATAAAAAACAATAATCACAAGCATCCCAAGTCCTACCCAACGAATCCCACGATGAATCGACGACCAGAATTGTCCAAAAAAGAATCCGACTGCAAGATACGAAATAGACCACAGAATACCACTCACAATATTCATAATCATGAATGATCGCCAGCGCATTTTCAGGACTCCGGCAATAAATGGAACGAAAGGACGCAGCGGGCCAAAGAATCTACCGAAAAATACCCCAACAACACCATAATCATCCATGAACTTTTCTGCACGATCGATAGCCCTCTGAGAAAAAAGTACAGGAAATCGTTTTGCAGGATTCACTCCTAGGCGTCCAAGAACAAAACTGAAGATATCTCCCAAAATCGCTCCAATAGCAGCAACGAATGCAGCCGTCTGCATATTAAACAGATGCTGAGAAATCAAAAATCCAAAAATAACTACAAATGTTGCGCCTGGAATAAGAAGTCCAAAAACAGCAATAGATTCACCAAAAGCAACTGCAAAAAGAAAGGCATATGCCCATCCGCCAAGCTGAGAAAGAAGCGAGAACCAATGTTCAAACATATTGAATGGACTGAGGATAGCGCCGCCATCTCCTTCTTGCCAGAGCCGTCCCGCACATGATACGATTTTCGCGCATTATTCAATGCCTTTACACCATGCCGGTGTAGCTCAGATGGTTAGAGCGGCGGTTTTGTAAACCGCAGGTCGTCGGTTCGATTCCGACCCCCGGCTCCACTTTTCACTACTTTTGAACTTCAAGAAACTGGTCAGGAGATAAAAATGTAACGAGTGTAAGACGGAACGATTTGAGACTATTTTCGGTGCGGAGCTAGGAAAGCTCGCGAAACGTACTTCTTGGTACGTTGAGCGAGTTTCCGACGCGACAAACCGAAAAGAGGCCAAATCGTTCCGTCTTACCAGGGTTGGTACTCAAGCGGTCAACGAGGGCAGACTGTAAATCTGCTGGGCTTCCCTACGAAGGTTCGAATCCTTCCCAACCCACCACATAAAATCCAATAAAATTGTCCGTAGTGTTGTCACCTCCTGCGTGCGGCCCTCTCCGTACGGCAAAGTACGAATTCGGGCCGTACTCGTCGGCTCCTAGCTACAAACAATTTTATTGGATTTTATTCACTCGTTCTCGTTTTGCTAAAAACCGATACAAGACAAGTGCAAAATGAATTAAGCTTGGTCAGATTCTCAGAGCGAGTAGTTCATAAGTCCTATTGGTCTTATAGGACCTATGAGCGAGCGACGACGAAGCTGGTCAAACTTGGATACCTTTTGCCCAGTGCAACATTTGCTAAGTTTGTTTACTGCTAGGAGCCACGAGGACCGAAGCGAGACGTACTTCACAGTACATTGAGCGAGGACCACAGTGGCGACACGACAAGAAACAAGTCAAGTGCAGAAATAATTAAGTTTGTTTAAATGCAAGGCGGAGCGAGGACGGTTACGACGTCTCCGGCTAAGCCGGATCCGGCTTCGCCGGAAAGACGTACTTCACGGTACGTCGTCGATCGCCCGCAGCGACAACGCCGCAGTTAAACAAACTTGGATTATTTCTGCCGCGGTAGCTCAGCTGGTAGAGCGCATCCATGGTAAGGATGAGGTCTCGGGTTCGATTCCCGACCGTGGCTCCAAAAATCCCTCGCATTGTGCGAGGGATTTTTGATTGCATACACCGATACTACACTTCAGGACTCAAAATAGTTTCCGAAATAACCTTATACCGTAAATGGATAAAGGAATCTTTCAGTGTTGTACAAGAGATCAAATGAAGCGCTTTTACATTCGATAATTCATCTGGAGAGTGTATAGCCTTGCCATCAATAAGCGTCGAGACTCCAGCCCCGCCTACTGCGAGCGGAGCAACGACGATAGACATTTCATCGATGAGCCCCGAACGCAACAACGTTCCATTCAGCGTGCCACCGGTCTGGATAGTCATTCGCTCAATGCCGTGCTCTTGCCCGAGAACCTCAAAAAGCTTTTCAAAGTCCACCTCAGGCCACACAAGTGTTTGCACATTTCCGCCAAAAGCCCGAGCTGGATGATCAGGATTTGTCGTCACCACAATGACGCGCTCGAGCCAACTGGAAAGATAGCGCAATCCCTTTTCATGAAGATGTGGCTTGTTGTCGATAATGACTCCAGTAACAGGAATGTGTTCAGCAATCGGTTCGCGTTCATTCATTCCTATCTTTTCAAAGACCCTTCCGCTTTGCAGAAAACAAGGGTCTGTCTGCTGCTCAAGATCGTAATACTGACACAAGCCTTCTTTCACGCCTTGAATACGCTTCCAATCTTTATCTGAATCAAGAACATCAGAGTCTCCGCTTGTAATCTTGCCATCAACGGACATGAGCATGAACAATATTGTATAGGGACGATTAGTCATAATGTCTCTAGTGTGTGAGATCCAAAATATAATTGCAAGCCAAACATAGCGTCCCAATACCACAATAGTCCCTTACTCTTGAGCCGTGCCAAAGAAACTCAAGATCTTTTGCGCAGCAGAAGTGTAGGTCGCGCTGTCCATAATGGAATGTTCTGTATTGTAATCCAAGAATGTATCAATGAATGATTGCGCCATTGATTCCCCGATGCCGTTATCACCAAAAATCAGGGAAGATAATCGCGTATATTCAGCATCGTATTGTGCTTTAAATTTTTCATTCGCAAACAATCGTTCCTTTAACGTATTTGTCTTACCGCTCATCCCTCCCCCACGATTCTCTTTTACAACACCGGCATTTGCATCTGCACCATTGAAACCACCTTCGTTCATCCATTCATTTACCACGTTTCCAAGATCGTCTTGAGTATTCGTCTGCATACGGTTGCCTCCACCTAATCCACCAAGCGCCAAATTCTGATCCCATGAAAGCATGGTGAATTGTTTTGTTTCTTTGTTGTAATACAGATAGTAATTGCTTCCCATGCCACTAAATGAATCTTGATTTTGCAACAATGTATCAAGCGCCATCATGCGGATGAGTGAGTCAACATCAATCCATGAATCAAGGTCTTGAGCAAACACTTCATCTGAAGATTCATCAAGGAATTTTAAGAATTCAATGAGCGGAGCAAGATCATCATCACCAACATTGGTCACCTGCTCATACGAATTGGCATACAACGTTGGATCATCGCCAAGATAAGAGAATCCAACAAAGTTTCCTGCCTTATACAACACGCCATCAGAAGAACCGAAATACTTTTCAATGTAGGACTCATCGAGATTCTCTGTAAGTACGTATAACGAGGGCTCATTATCTGCCATGGTGACAACGCCATACGACGATTCTGGCACAATCTGACCAGCAGCGTCATGAATCGCGAATGCCACTGGCTCGCTCAACAAGCTAACATCGCTACCAATACGAACAGCGAGTTCTGTCACACCTTCATACGATTGACCGTCAACAAACTCATCGAATTTTATGAGAAATGGTGGATTGCCGCCTGTTGATGACACCATTCCACCACCCGCTAGCTGACCAACATTTTCTTGACCACCCTGCGCTCCGCCTGGATGCATAGACGCGAAAAGCGTCTGCAATGTTGATCGCTTTTCTTCGTCAGAAAGAGTATCCCAATCCTCTGGAAGCGTGATGAATGGAGGAAGTTGGAGATTCTCCAAATCGATCATGTCGATATTGAAGCCCATTCGTCCCTGTGGTCCTCCCTGCATAACATCAGCAGGGATATCTCCGATTGGTGCAGCACCCATGCCACCACCCTGTTCAGATCCACTTCCGCCAAGAGTCTGACGTAACGTAAGATTACCTTTTAATCGCACACCAACATCATCAATCGTTACCCCATCAATGGTGACGCTAGTACGATAATAATCTTTCTCGCCAGTTTCTTGGTACGTCGTAACCATGGAATCATATTCTTCTGCAGTCAATCCGATGCTCACGTCATGAACCACAGAAGCATCAAAAAGCGCGACACTATTTTCATAGCCGCTTTTCTCAGCTTCGATAAAACCGCTTTCACCAAAGTGATACGCGATGATGCGAAGTGAACCACATACAAGAGCAATGCCAATACTGGCAACGAGCGCAAGAATGATCCAATAATTTCTTTTCCAGACTAAAGACATAGCGTCCTAAAGATCGGTGGTGTTATAACCAGTCAATAACGAGACGTTCAAATTACCATTGAGTTTCTTGATTGCAGATAGCATCTCTTGTTTCTTTGCGCTCTTTTTCAATGTGACTGAATACACAAGCTCAGTAAGAAGCCCGGAGCGAATTGAATCAACACTGATTAATTCTGATCGTCCAGTAAATGTTACAAAGATGTCATCAAAAAGCTTCTCAAAATCAACATCATTATTTAACTGGATCTTCAAAATCTGACTCGTAATCGGTTGAGCGAACAGATTAAATTTACTCAAAATCAACACAACTAAACTAATAATCACCGTTGAGAGGATGCCGAGAATGTAGAATTTCGTTCCCATGGCCATACCGATTGCCATGGCAAAAAAGATGAACCCGACATCTCGCGTTTCTTTTACCGCATTTCTAAAACGAATAATCGAAAGTGCTCCAACCAGAGAAAATGCACGCGCAATATTTGATCCAACAATAAGCATAATCACCGTCACAATCATGCCCATGAGGATCAGGGTGTGAACATAGCTTTGCGTATATGAAGTGCCCTTATGCGTTTTCTGATACACAAATGCAATAAAACTCGTCAACACAAAACTCAAGACCAACGCAAGAATAACATCAGTAATCGTGAATGTTCCTGTTAAGTCCTGAATGCCGAGCGATGAGAAAAGTGCGAGAAATTGATCCATAGAAAGAGATTAGGTTTCAAGATGAAAGAATGAAGAAGGGGTAACGCTTGCACACTCGAGTCCCTGACAGTACTTGCTCACACGAATGAGACGATGGTTATACGCAGCAACCAGCTCAGTAATCCAGTACGGAATACGATCATTTGTCTTAATCTCCATAACGACCATGTCTGGAGAAATCATGAATCCTTCCTTTGGATTCTCAGCTAAATCAAGATTCTTTCGGCTATAAGTGACGTCAGAATCAAATGTTATACGTAATCCAGCGTCATAATCGCTTCCAACATAGGCTTCTCGCGAATATGTTGTAATGATCTGTGGTTGAAGATTGCCAAGAATAAGCATTGATTCAGCTTCCTCAATCACGGCATGATCACGCGGTTCGTGCTCTGGAACAATGTGACGCTCACAAAAATTAAGCGCATCCCGGTATCGCATTGGCACACGACGCTTTTGCGTAACCCGATCAAGTCGCTGCTTAATCTCAAGAAAAACAATACTATCGCCAGTTAATGGACCATCGTCACTATAATGACGAATCCGAAGCTTTCTCCGAAATTTAATACCTTCAATCTTTTCCCAGTAACATCGGAAATCATCTGAATCAAAATACAAACTTTTCAACGTATATGATCCGATCTTTCCGTGCTCGTCTTTTTCCATGAATGCACAAAGATGCATTTTAAGTGCTTCAGCCTGAGAACGAGAAAGGAGATATTTCAGCTCAAATCGATTGAATTCACGAAGGGCTTGTATTGGCATAGATAAATACGCGCCCAAGCGTAGCAAACCCCTCATGAAGAAAAGATGAAGCGCGCCATACTCATTTGAATATGACGCGCTTTCATGAAACTGATCTTCTTTTTTCTTAAGAACTCACGCTATGCCCGAGGCAACGTTACCCTTACCGTCGTACCTTTTCCCGAAGTGCTCTGCATGTTGAGCGATCCTCCAATGGCGTGCAAAATTCCAGAAACAATAGAAAGTCCAAGTCCGCTTCCGCCAGTTTTTCGTGAACGGCTCTTTTCTGCACGATAGAAACGCTCAGATGCTCGAGGAAGTTCTTCTGGTGTCATACCAATGCCAGTATCTTTTATTTCAAACGTCACGGTTTTCTCATCATAGCGTACATCAACATCTACGCTTCCTTTTGGAACATTGTACAAAATCGCGTTATGTAAAAGATTTACAAAAACCCGAGCAACGCTCTCTTGATTTGTCGCAAGAACATGAAGAGAAATATTTTTTGGAATGTTTGCGGTAAGGACGACATCATGAGCACTAGCAATACCGCGTAACCGCTCAATACTTTGTAAGAGCACAGGAAGAACATTAATAGACTCCCGTACTTCAGGTTCAGAAACACGATCAAGCCGTGAAAGTGTCAGCAAATCACCCACCAATCTCGTCATGCGATCAACTTCTTCAAGTCCGTCATCGATTCGTTGCCTTTCATCTGCTCCACGAGCATCGTGTTTTGCGTTTTCAAATTGTGTCCGAAGAATAGCAAGTGGAGTTCGCAATTCATGGGAAGCGTCGCCTAAGAAATCTCGTTGTTTTTCATACGCCCTTTGGATAGGCCGCAATGTTAAGCCAGCGAGCCAATAACTTAAAAAAGCAGAAATTAAAAGAAGGATTCCATTCACCAACCAGATAATGCCCTGAAGATCAGCACGAACCGTGTCAGACGTTGGAGGTGGAGGTGGTAATGGCTGCGTGACTGTCTGTGCTTCAAAATCATGGAATCGAACATCGAGCCGACTGGAAAAAAGCGATCGGGTAATCTCACTTGATAAAAAAAGAATTGACGCAGCAAGAGCGACGTACAACACGGTTAACGAAAATCTCGAGCGACGAAAATCTCGATTAAGCCAATCGGTAACCTTTGCCCCAAACCGTTTCAAGACGTTTTGCATAAGATGGTGGAAGCTTCTTTCGAAGATTTTTCATGTGCACATCAACAACATTACTAAACGAATCAAAGAATCGATCCCAAACCTGTGAAAGAATATCTTCGCGAGTGACTACAGCACCCTGATTACGCAAAAGATATTCCAATAAACCATATTCACGAAGCGTCAAAACAATGCGGTTGCCGTCTGCAGTCACTTCTTGCGTACGGGTATCAAGAATAAGACCATCAAGAGCAAGAGTGTCTCCAATAATGACATGAGAAGATCGACGTGCAAGTGCACGCAAACGAGCAACAAACTCTTCAAAAGAAAATGGCTTTACCATGTAATCATCAGCACCAATGTCCAATCCAGTAATTTTATCTTCCAATGCTCCACGGGCTGTTAAAAAAAGAACCGGCGTTGTTACTCCATGATCACGAAGGTTTTTGCACAGCGTCACGCCATCACGCTTTGGCATCATAATATCGGTCACTACAACGTCATATGCATATTCACGAGCAAGACGTTCACCTTCTTCGCCGTCATATGCAGAATCAACCGCAAAACCGCGGCTTTTAAGGCCAGAAACAATGGCATGATTCAATTTTTCCTCATCTTCAACAATAAGGATTTTCATAGAGAACAATCATAGCTCAACATCCATGAAGAAATCATGAAGATATTTTCGTTTTATCATGTTCGTAATATGCGGAAACGGCGCCCCAGATGGAGCGCCGTCGCCAGATTCACAAGAAGAAACCTTACCAAAATTCAGCCATTCTGTCAATGCAAAATAGCTAAATTTATAGCTAATATTATTCAATTTCTATAAAGAATCTTCAATGATATTGCAGCACACTTTTCGTACTTTTATCTGTTCATTGATATGATCTTTTTCTATGACTGCACTATTCGGATACATTTCTTTCATTTTGAGCATCCTCAAAACAATTCCCTACGCCAGAGACATCTTTCTTAAAAAAACCAAACCCGAACGTGCATCATGGCTCATATGGACATTACTCGTTTGGATTGCGTTTTTCTCACAGCTTGCAAAAGGAGCTACTGATTCATTATGGCTAACTGCTGGTGTGGGAATAACAGCATTACTTATTTTCTCACTCTCCCTAAAATTTGGAGTCGGAGGATTCACTCGACGTGATGTCACCGCATTGGGAATAGCAGGACTAGGACTCGTGTTCTGGTACATCACAAATGAACCGATATATGCGCTTGCAATCGCTATCGCGATCGACGCTATCGGAACCCTTCTCACTGCCATAAAGTCATACGAGCATCCGTTTGAAGAGACCCTCATTGCATGGATTACCGCTATAGCTATCGGAATATTTGGCGTTCTTGCCGTAGGATCATTTGAGCCTTTTCTTCTTGCGTATCCTGTGTATATTACCGTCGCAAATGTCACGATCGTAACGTGCTTAATAATTGGCCGTCACAGGCAACGAAAACAATCCATTTATACGTCTAACTAATATGTTCGCGACATCATTCTTTCGTGCCAGCTATGCATACATACTCAAACCAATTCTCTTCTGTTTCGATCCTGAAGACGTTCACGACCTCGCTACTCAAACTGGAATACTTCTCGGTCGCTTCCCAATCACCCAAGCAATAACTCGTCACCTATTCGATTTTCGTCATCACTCGCTTGAACAAAATGTACTCGGAATTCACTTCTCAAATCCCGTTGGCCTTGCCGCTGGCTTTGATAAAAACGCTGAACTTATCGACATTATGGGACCGGTGGGATTCGGATTCTCTGAAGTTGGATCGATTACCGGGGAATCATGTACTGGAAATCCAAAGCCACGTCTTTGGCGACTTCCAAAATCAGAAGGAATCATGGTGTGGTACGGACTAAAAAATAAAGGATCAAAAGAAATATCAAATCGACTACAAAGAAAGTCGTTTTCAATTCCAATCGGAACTAGCGTGGCAAGAACGAATGACGCAACAACCGTCGAAATCGAAGCTGGCATTGCGGACTACATAAAAGCGTTCAGCGCAATGGCAACAATCGGAGCCTATACAACCGTCAACATCAGTTGCCCAAATACTTGCGGCGGAGAACCATTTACAACTCCAGAACGTCTCGAGCGACTTCTCACGGAACTCGATAAAATCCCAACCGAAAAACCTATTTTTTTAAAGTTCCCTTCTGACATTCCATTTACAAACGCCGATGCTTTAATTGATGTTGCAAAAAAACATAGAGTAAACGGCTTTGTTATTGCAAACCTTACAAAGGAATACTCAGCGTCAACAATCGACCAATCGGAAATCTCAAATGAAATGAAAGGTGGAATAGGCGGAAAGCCAACATTCAGTCTATCGAACGCCCTCATCTCACATGCATATTCCTCAGCGGGAGATCGATTCACCATCATCGGGGTTGGTGGGATATTCACCGCAGAAGATGCATATGCAAAGATTCGTGCCGGAGCTTCGCTTGTTCAGCTTGCCACTGGCATGATTTTCCGTGGGCCACAACTTATTGGAGAAATCAATAAAGGACTCGTTGAACTTCTTGCCCGCGATGGCTTTACGAATATTGCACAGGCAGTCGGTGCAGACCATCGAAAAGCGTAACTGCAACAATTTTGGCTGTTATTTGACACTTTTCTCACTTTCCCGTACACTTTTGCCAATATTTTTTTCTCGTATGTCCCAAGAAAATCTCATCAAAATGGAATGCGTTACATGCAAATCATTAAACTATCGTTCAAAGAAAAACAAGAAAATCCTAAAAGATCGTCTTGAACTCAAGAAATTCTGCGAACAATGCCACAAGCACACGGTTCACAAAGAAACGAAGTAGCCCAGAGCTACTTCGTTTCTTTTTTTCTAGCAATCACGACCGAGCATCTATGAGCATTTTTTCAAATACTACGATTTTCTGATTTTCTGGATTCACCTTACTGAGATGATCAATAGCCACCTGTGCTTCGTGATACTCCCCCACCGCAATTGCTGACTGAATAAAGAAATCAAGATATTTCGGATTATTCGGGCTGATGTCTCGTCCTTTTGAATAATATTCATGAGCAATCTTCTTCTCTCCAAGTTCCTCATGAACCTGACCGAGCGCGATCATTACACTTGCATCATTCGGAACCAACTTTGCCAAAAACTCTAATGCTTCTTTCGACTCCGCATATTGCCCCTGAGAAAGATACATGCGACCTAATACTTCATATGCCTCAGCATGCCTTGGGTCGTGGCTGACTACCGCGATGAGCTTCTGCTCAGCAAGGTCAAAACGCTCATGCCCAATTGCCGTCTTAGCTTCCTCCACCATCCGATGTAACGCTGAGGCATCCATAGTTCCTCCTCCACCACGTTGTCGCTCAACATATCGTCGTTCAAGTGCAGTAAGCCTTCCCGCGATTCTACGAAATGCATCACGAACTGCATGAAAAATCGGTTGCAATGCAGTCTTCCATACTGTTCGACCCCGTTCTCCAACCTGTCGCATCATTCTTGCTTCAAGCAAAGAATTCTTTCGTTCACGCGCCTGAGCTTCACGAGAAGACATTGGATTTACAATAGAGAGCTGCGGAGCCTTCTTTATTGCAACTCGAAGCAAATACCCAAAAGAAATACCAATTGCTAAAACAAGAATCCAGTCAAAATTTGTCATACATTTTGTGCAATCATTACATCTCTCGCCGCAAAAATAATTGCTTCAAATTCCTGTATCTTTAAACTCGCTCCGCCAACAAGGACTCCATCAATCTCTGGCTCTCGCAAAAACTGATACGCATTTTCTCCACTCACAGAACCTCCATAAAGAATCTGCACATCAACATGCATATTTTTCAAAAGCTCTTCAAGCGTTTTGCGAATGATCCCATGCATAGCAACAACGTCGGAAATACGCGCACTCTTTCCACTACCTATTGCCCACACCGGTTCATAAGCCACAAGTAATCGCGAAGACCGAGCAAATTCAACGTTACGCAAGGCCATAACAAGCTGCGCGGCCACCGTTGACTCCGCCATTCCAGATTCTCGATCAGGGACCGACTCTCCAACGCAAAGAACAGGAACAATCGATGTCTGTGCAACAAGTTTCATTTTCGCATTCACGACGTCATCCGTCTCCCCATTCATTGCTCGACGCTCTGAATGACCAATAATAACAAAAGTACAGCCAACATCATCAAGCTGTGCAACAGAAATATCTCCAGTAAATGCGCCAAAACGCTCTGTTCCAGTGGTCTGTCCACCAAGTGCAACGCGTGTTCGGACTAGCACTTTTCGAACTTCAGAAAGCGCAGTAAATGAAGGGCACAAAACAATTTCTGGCAATATTTCATTGCCCATAATGAACCGCAAAACGCCACGCGCCTGGGCAAGCGATTCGCGAATCCCTAAGTGCATTTTCCAATTTGCAATAATAGTTTTCATAAACCTAATTCAGAGGAATCAACCTTTTCAATTCATCCTCAGAAGCAAACGGTCCAATTGCTGCAAGCGACATTCTTCCAAAAACAAGGTATTGGTTTGCAACACGTGCAATGTCAGACAATGTGACTGCATCGAATTTCTTCAATCGCTCATCTGGTTCTTGAATAACATCAAGAAACAACGCCTGTCTTCCGTAGTATTCTGCTCGACTTGCTGAATCTTCTAAATTTAATAATAAACCACCGCGTACATGATCCTTCACCATTTCAAGTTCTTCCGACGTAACACCGTGAACTGCCACTTTTCGTAATTCATTACAAATAACCTGCATCGCTTCTGCCAATCGATTGACATCAAGCCCTGCACGAACCGTAAACATGCCAGTGTCCTGATACGCTTCCGTTCCTGTCTGAACGCTATAGCACAACCCCCTGCGCTCGCGAACTTCTACAAATAATCTTGAGCTCATTGTGCCGCCAAGAATTGCCGAAAGAAGTTTAAGTGCTGGTTCATCAGCATGGCCGCGCTCAATCGTGGGAAATCCAAGAGCAAGCTGCACCTGTTCAACTTCTTTCTTCTGAAATCGCACACGACCTTGTAAAACATCATTTTCGATATGATCAAATTTCGATCGTAAGACACCAGAAGATGGCACTACTCCAAACGTTTTCTCAAGTTGTCCAATGAAGTCATCCGGAAGCTTTCCAGATGCAACAATGACCATATTTTCTGGTCGATAATGCGCAGAATGATACGCAATCACATCCCCACGCTGCATTGCCTTCATCGTCGCTGAAGTTCCTGCAATATTTCTTCCTAAAACATGTCCATCAAACATTGCTTCTTCAAGAAGATCCTCAATGTGCATCATTGGGTTCTCCTCATACATCTTTATTTCTTCAATAATGACTTGTTTTTCACGCTCCATTTCTTCTCCGTCAAACTTCGAATGGAATGTCATGTCATGCAAAAGGTCTATAGCAACTGGCAATTGTTCTGCAGCAATTTTCACCCAATATCCAGTTAAATCTTTTCCGGTATACGCATTAAATTGAGCTCCATACCGATCAAGTTCTTTTGAAATATCAACCGTCTGGGGACGACGTTCTGTTCCTTTAAACATTACATGCTCAACGAAATGAGATCCACCCCAAACTTTTGAATCTTCAAATCGTGATCCCACTTGAAAAAGCACCAAAATCGCAGCAGCATCAGTGCCAGAAAATGGCGCAAGAACAACGGTCGCGCCATTTTGAAGCGCTGTCTGTGTAAACGACATAGATAGATTAAATCGTGGTGATTTCCTTTTCCTTCTTCTCACCGAGCTCGTCTATTTTTACCGTATATTCTTTAACAACTTTTTCTATCGCCTCTTCTATTCGTCGTTTTTCATCTTCTCCACCGTCTAACTTCGCAGCACTTTTTCTTGCCTCTTCACGAACTTTTCTAAGACTCACGCGAGCATCTTCTAACTTTTCCTTCATGATTTTTACCATTTTTGTTCGCGTCTCTTCTGTCATCATTGGCATCATAAGCCGCAACGACTTTCCATCTACAACTGGATTAATGCCAACATCACTCTTCTGAATTGCAATCTCGATAAACTTCACAACACTACTATCCCAAGGTTCAATCAAAATCGTCTTCGAATCTGGAGTGGTAATCATCGCAAGCGCCTTAATAGGTTGCATTACCCCATATGCCTCAACCTGTACTGGCTCTAAAATGGCTGCAGATGCACGGCCTGTACGTATTGCTCCAAGCTCTGTAACACAATGATCAATCACCTTTTGAAACTGTGGCTTCGCGTCATCGATAATGCTCATAGAAAAGAAAATTCTCTGTGCAGTGTAAAACGAACACCACACACGGTCAACGCGTGTGTGGTGAAATTTCGCTCATGTTGGCGAAGTTTACTTTGATGTAACCGTTGCACTTCCAAGGTATAAATGCGTACTATCCTCTGGATCAATCATGAGAGCAAACCCGGCTCGAGTTGACGGAAGTTCACTCGTCGTCCATGCGCTTCCACCAGATGTCGAGCGGTTCAGTGTAGAGTCTGTAGCGTAATACATCGTGTCACTCCCTTCTGGTGCAATCGCAAGACCGTAGATTCTCACCTCACCACTTCCAGGAATCAACGAAATACCAGACCATGTTGCACCGCTATCAACCGAAGACAAAAGTCCATATTTTGTATTCATAATCAGAAGACTTCCATTCGCATTTTGTGCAAATCCGTACACGCGATCTGATGACTTAAAGTCCTTTAGCGTCTTTTCAAAATTCGTCCAAGTTGCACCGCTGTCTATTGTTCGACTCATTCCGCTTGTTTTTGTTCCTACAAGAACTATTCGGCTATCCGCGTTACTTATAGTGATCGATGTCGCCTCATCATCAAGACGAGTCATCGTTGTCCAGCTATTTCCACCATCTACAGAACGAATAACGTCTCCAGATGTTGTAGCAATCCACAAAATTTTTGGATCGTACCAATCAAGAGCCATTGCCGAAATCGTTACATCTGACTGGCTCCCAACATAACTCTCCGTATTGAAGCTTCTTCCGCAATCTTCTGTTTTCATTACACGATCCGTCTTTGCAACAAAATACGTACACACATCTTTCGAGCTAACACCAATCCCTACAACTTTCCCAGATCGCGCAAGGGTCTCTTCTGGTCGCTGCCAAGAAACTCCACTATCAAGCGAATAGAAAACTCCATTCTCTAACGATCCGGCGTATACCGCAGAACTATCTTGAGGATCAACAGCAAACGTCGTCACATCAATTGCAGACAACGAGCTTACCCCAGTCGCGGTTGGAACTGCAGCAGTCTGCTGCCATGTCTTTCCTGCATCCGTCGATTGCCACACGCCTCCAGACGAGGACTCTACAGACCCTCCAAAACACCCAGCACCCATCAATACCAGAGCAGCACATGCTGCAGAACCCTTCAAAAGATTATTCATATTAATCTAATTGTACCGCAAGTTCAGTAAACGCAATTAATGGATTTGCATTTGCCGCGATTCGCTCACGTGTTTTTAAGACTGCATGAAGTCCCTTTGCAGAAGCACGATTCGACATATGAAGTTCCTGTATGAGCGCAATAAAAAGCGACTCAAAATCCTTTAACTCTTGCTTCGCGATATCTTGAGCGGCTTTCAAACGTTCAACTCCCGAACAAGACACAAGTCGTTTTGCATTCAACAGAATGTCTTCAGATGCCGCTGAAGATACTCCAAAAAATGAAAGGGTCACTGCACGAGATCGAATAGTGGGAAGCAATGCAGATTCTTCGTGGGAAATAAGCACAATAACAGTTCCAGCATTTGGCTCTTCTAACATCTTCAATAACGCATTCTGACTTGCCGTGTTCAACACATTTGCATCATCAATAATCACAACTGCCTTCCCAGAAATCGACGATTGCCCTAACCGATGAAGAACGTCGCGGATGCTTTCAATGTCATATGCCCTTGTTCCATTCTCACGAACTTCTGGAGAAAGCGAAATAAAATCTGGATGACGAAAAAGTTCATTCAAATCTACACGGAGAAAAGCCGATGCAAACTGCTTGGCTACTGTAGATTTCCCAATATGTTCAGGACCACAAAACGCAAAAACTCCATTTTCTGCTCCAGAAATAATAAAACGCTCCAAAACTGATATTTGGCGTTTATGGCCTAAGATTTGCGAAAAATTCGCATGCATAAGGTTGACACTTTCGTACTTTTTTGGTATTGTACTTGGTTCGCTCCGCAACGGGAAACCCATGCATCCAAGGACGAACAACCTCGTGGTCACTGTCGTTTTTTCTATAACGAAACATCACACGTTCTCAAAAAAACAAGAAATCGTAACTTGAAAGCATTTAGAGAGACTTCGTTCTCTCTGCTGCTCTGGAGGAGAGAGATGGATCTACTCCGTGGGCAACACCATGCCGTAGATCCGACGCGCCAGCGGACGTATGGGCTTCGGCTCACCCGTTCCACAGAGGTGCGTCATGGCACACATCAACTTCGGCTGATCACTATGCCCGATCACCTCCAGGACATTATAGAGAACACCAAGCGCCCAATAGGGCGCTTTTGGTTTTCTAAAGAACCCTCCCCCATTGCTCAGCCGCTCTCCAAGCAAGCTCAAACGTCGCCCTACAAACATCAGCAATAGCTCGAGAACGAACCTCGATAGCAATAAACTCTTTTTCTGAAGAAAGAAATAAAACCCGATCATAACAAATGGCCATTTCACCAGTAACCGCGAACAGCAATTTCGAAATAAGACGAATCTCATGAAATTCAGCAGAAGTCTGAATAGAGCCTCGATCGGTAAGAAGTATGCTTCGAACATGTTTATTCACCTCCGGACTCCCCACGTCCCGCAGTTGACGCATTTCCATTGCACAAAACGTTTCATAGTCCAAAAGCTGAACAATTTCACCAGGGAGCATTTGAAATTCCTTGTGAATATCTCGCAAACCCCCTTCACCAGAAAAATACCGCACCCCCGTGTCTTGACCACCAAATGCATGGAGCGCTCGAAGATTTGGAACAATCTCTTCAAAAGCGAGTGACCGTGCCTCTGCTCTGCGCCGCTCTGCTTCAAAAGATTCACGAATGACATGCGGTGACTCCATGAGGAAAACGCGCTCTCTTCCACGAAATATTGACCGCGCAAATCCATAACGAACGAGTGTTGATAGCACGTCGTGAGCCGTAGCTCTTGAAAGCGCGAATTCCACAGAAACATCCCTTGCAGCAACCTCACCATGCTGAGTAAGGAAGACGTATACCTCGGCAATACGCGGTGGAATTCCAAGCGCAGTGAGCGAACTTGTCATTGCAGTAAACATATATCTGCAGTATGCAGATCGCCTTTCGAAACATATCCGCAACCATATCTTCTTTTTGTTCGGACCCTACCGAATCATTGCACGAAGTGCCCCCAGCGTCTTTTGTGCACAATGAGCCCAAGAATACGTCGTAACACGCAAAAATCCTGCCTGCCGATATTGTTCGCATAACGCCGAATTCTGAAGCAAATTTTCTATACCTTGAGCAAACGCGGAAACATCATTTTGAGAAACAATCATCGCCGCATTACCGGCAACCTCAATAGTCGAAGGAATGTTAGATGCAATAACCGGAGTGCCGTGTTCCATGGCTTCAAGGATAGAAATACCAAATCCCTCAGCTCGCGAGGGAAAGGCGAAGCAAAAAGCAAAACGAAGTAATATCGATGCATCATGATCCGTTATGTATCCAGGAAGACGAATGTCTTTTTCTATATTTTCTTCTGCAATCGCTCGTCGAATCTCCTGTTCTCCAAATCCAAATTTTCCAGCAAGTACGAGTGTCAACGGATGACCATGGCCAAGTCTTCTCTTTAAAGACGCGAATGCTCGAATAAGAAACAGAGTATTCTTCTTTTTTTCTAATCGGCTCATGGCAAAAACATATTTTCCTGCGCTAACTTGATATCTGCGAAGCACTGCAGAAGGATCTTCTTCTACAACAGGCAAGGCTGGTGCAAGCGGAGTAACAGTAATGCGCGCAGCATCGATATGATATTCACGAAAAAGATCATTTTTCGTTGCGAGCGATGGAGCAAGAATCGTCTGCGCGCGACTTATCGCTCGACGAACCGCAAGATCCTGTCGACGAACCACAGACGGCTCGTAGACATCAGGAACAATTTTGAAAGCAATATCATGCAACGTCGTTGCAACCTTCGTCGACGGTCGCATCAACATCGGCACCTCGTGACCAGGAACAAAAAGTACACTCGGTGGATGAAGCAACATCTCGATACTCAATCGACCGTGCGTCCATCCTCTAGGAATTCGCCAGCCAAGCTTCTTCCACGCCCATTGCTCCGGTAAGACAAGATCTCCCGGTTTTTCTCCATGCGCATACAAAATAATCCTCTCATCTTCCGCAAGCGGCTCTTTCATCATCGCCTCAAGCAACATCCTCGTATATCGCGGTACTCCATCTTTTTCCTTTCTCAACAACAAATGCGCATCAATGCCGTATGTGATCATAGGTATTTATGACGTAAACAA